>Ga0307507_10000186_pt1 | contig 114262 bp, 28 predicted proteins | sample 7_EM_MG_FD_207223 | JGI IMG/M metagenome (GOLD analysis project Ga0307507, IMG submission 207223) | Populus trichocarpa ectomycorrhiza microbial communities from riparian zone in the Pacific Northwest, United States - 7_EM | ecosystem: Host-associated > Plants > Roots > Unclassified | place...
TGAAAGAACGCTAATTGTAGCTTTTTAGGATATTTATCCTTAGGGGCTTTAAAAGAGAAAGGGTAGTTTCCTTTACAGATTCTAGTATAGTGTTTTCCTTTGCTTTTATTCTGTTGCCAATTATTTTTCTACTATTCTAGTATCTTTTCTCTTGCTCGTTTCCCTAGGTAGGCTAGGGAAGTATAAGGAGATTGTATTTTTCTTCTAGAAAGGCCCCTTTTAGCTAGTTTATCTGCTATTTCATTTCCATAAATTCCTAGGTGGCTAAGGACCTAATAGAAGTTAATAGAGATATTCCTACTAGCTAGATAGGAGCAGCTTTGCGTAATTTTAAAGACTAGTTCTTGCCCTCTTGTAAGAGAATTAAGCTGTAATCTCTTAATAGCCGCTTGGCTATCTATAAAGATATAAACCTGTTTCTCTTCTAATCTTTATTGTTTTAGGTGTTCTAGGGCCCTATAGACTGCGTAAAGCTCTACGTCCATAATTTCCATATAGGGCCCTAGATTCCAGTTTGTTGCATATTTAATCCTATTTCTCTCTCCTATTTTGCATACGGCTGCTGCATTTGATTTACTATCTTTAGAGCCATCTGTATAGTATATATCTACTAGGTCCCACTCTAGGGATTCTTATAGATTTTCTACTAGTCTTAGATGTTCTTGTGCAGCTTCTTCTTTACTACCCTTAGAGATAGAAAAGAAAGCAGGAATAGGAGGAGACCACGGTTTTTGCCAGTCTAGAGAGACTCTCTCTATATTCCAATTTTGGATTAGCTTCTGAACTCTAGAGGTTAGAGATAGTAGCTGTGTTTTTGGCTGTAAGAGGTGCTTTATAATAGAGTTTTTAGGGCTGGAATTAGAGCTAGAACTAGCTGCTAGTTCATCCCTATCTTTATTAACCTCTTCTATATATGCCTTTTTGATTGCGTGATTTTCCTTAAATTTTAGGATTCTTAATGCATAGTTATTGCAAAGCTTTTCAAATCTAATTCTAGGAGGAGGAGTAGAAGCTTCAATCTCTATAGCTTGGCTTGGAGATCCTCTAAACGCTTCTAGAACTAGTTTTAGGGCCTCATTTTGTAGAGATTGGTACCTAGCTAGTAGATAGTCTCTAGATTTGCTTTTCCACCAGCATTGTACTCCGTAGTCTGCTATGGTAGTAACGCAGGCTATATAGAGCTGTCGAAGGGCTTGTAGGGATAGACCTCTTTGTGTATTGCCTAGTCTTCTAATTAAATAGAAGGCTTCTTTTGCTTTAGAGATTTTTATTTCCACATGTTGTTTAAAAGTAAGCTTAGAGTCTAGGAATACTCCTAACCACCTAACTAGGGTTTTAGGGGATATTTTTACGTCTCCTAGCTTTAGCCCTTCCTCTATAGTAGTACGCTTATTATGGAAGTGTATAAGCTCTGTTTTGCCAATATCAAAGCTAATAGCAGCCTCCTTAGCTTTAGACATTGGCTCTCGCGCAATCCTCTCTAGCTTTTTACAATTAGATTTAGCAGAGTTCGAAGTAACCGTAATTGCAAAATCGTCCATATAGCTAAGGGAATAGGCCCCTTCTGTCTCTAGCCTACAGATATTACGTAGATATAGTAGAAATAAGATAGGGGATATAGGCGATCCCTGTGGTATCCCTGTTTCTAGTTCTACTTTTTCTTGTGTTTGCCCATTAAAGAAAAGCTGTATCTTTCTATTGCTTAGGAAAGTAGCTACCCATTGTATAAACGCTATAGGTAGTCCTAGTTCCTTACAGATAGATAGAAGCTGGTTTTTAGAGACATGGTCAAAAGCCCCTTTTACGTCTAGGAATAACGTAGTAGCTATCCTTTGTCTAGCTTTTTTCCTACTATTTTTAGATTGGATATTGTTTAGAAGTAGTAAGACTGCGTCTATTGCGGACCGCTGTCTTCTTCCTCCTAGTTGTAAATCTCGAAGTAAGCTAGTAGTACTAGCTAGATATCCTAATCTAGGAGAGCATTCTTACAAGGCATAAAGAGACTATTTATAGTTAAAACGGACTATAAGAACCTTATGGGGTTTCTAACAATAAAGGAACTAAACAGAAGATAAGTTAGATAGGCGGAAATGCTTGTAGAATATCACTTTAAAATTTAGCATACTAAAGGAACTAAAAATGCAAAAGCAGATGCACTTAGTAGAAAGGCAGAGCTATAAAATAAAGAAAAGCCGTCAAGGGCAATGTTACGCAGAGATAAAGATGGATTAATCAGGTATAATTACCCTAAAATTGCAGCAACTAGAGAAGAAAGTCAGATCTATAAGATACTAAAGAGTATATAGTTATAAAGGATTTAAGAGGCATAGAGTAAAGATTTAGAAGTAGAGCAGTATGAGAACCAAAAAGCTATATATATACTAAAAAGTATCGCAGAAGAATTTATTAAAGAATTCCACAGGGAAATGATATAAGGACACAACGGAGCTACAGGTCTAGTATTACAACTTTAAGAAGAATATATTATTTAAGGAATCTAGGAACTAGCAAGATAAGTTATTGTTCATATCACTTCCGATAATACGTATCGCTATTGCAATAGTATTGGGGTGGTAACTGATTTGATTAATGCTTAATTTATTCTCCTATTCTACAGGTGGAATTTGGTGGATTTCCTAAGCTCGCTTAGCTTACGTAACCAACCCCTTTTGACTCGCGTTCGCAGGCAAGTTGCCGCAAATTGCCCTAGATTGCCGTCACGTGATGGCAATTTGCGGTCACATAACTGCAAAGACGCAACCTTGATCAGACAGTTATAAAGGAATATCTAGATTGCTAAAAAAACAAACTAATAAGGCATAAGCCGTACGGAGGGCTATAACCTGTCAAGACACCAGAGAGACTATAGGAAGTCATATTATAGGACTTTATTATTAAGTTACTATCACGGGACACCTCCGTGACACCTTATACACGTCCACCTGTTTCCACCGACTCAGTAAGAAGAGACCGACCGCAATCTACGGCAATCTGACGGCGTTCTGCCATGTTCTGCCAAGTCCACCGAATTCTGCCAAGTTCTGCCAGGACCACGACCCGAAGCCTATTCTGCCCCGTGCACGTGTTAACCAAGCAACCAAGTTAACGATATATACCCCTTTCTTCCCGTTTCCTTACCTTCTCTCCTTACGCAACGTCTTGATCTCATCACACAGTTCATGTACATAGCTTAATAATATCTACTTCGCTATATATTATCACCACTTATACTCGCTCCGTGACAGTTACCAAAATTAAGAGACCCTATTACTAGATAGGATCACAACGCAATCTTAGTAATAGTAGACAAGCTAACTAAGTAGGGTTACTTTATAGCATATACAAAAAAAATATTAGCAGAAGATATGGCTAGAATCTATATTAAAGAAGTGTTTATAAGACACGGAGCACTAATAAAGATTATATTGGACAGAGATTTAAGATTTATAGCAGCATTCTAGGAAGTATTCTTAGTAGAACAAGGGGTTTAAGCAGTAATGTTAACTGCATATTACCTATAAACAGATAGACAAATGGAGAGACTAAACTAAGCGTTAGAGCAGTATCTAAGGCATTATGTTAATCATATATAGAATAATTGGGTATTGTTACTACTAGTTATATAGTTCGCGTATAACACAACACTATAGAAAGAAATAGGCATATTACTGTTTAAAGCAAACTATAGGTATAAGCTAAGAATATTATTATCACCATAATAAGTAAAGAAAACGAGTAGCACAGCTAAAGAAAGAATGGAGACGTTAATAAATCTCTATAATCACCTTAAAAAGACAGCAAAACTAGTACAGGAAAGAATAAAAAGGTACTACAATGCTAGGAGATCTAAGGGACCAGATCTTAAGGAGGGGGATAAAGTGTGGCTACTATATAAAAACTTTAAAAGTTAACGACCAAGTAAAAAGTTGGACTATATTAGACTAGGACTATTTACAATTAAAGCAAAAATCTTAGAAGTTATATATAAGTTAGACTTACCAGAGAAAATAAAGATCTACCCTATATAGCACATTGCAATGCTAGAGCTAGCATATAGGAATGTTAAGCTACTAGTTTATAAGGTAGACACATATAGAGGACAAGAAAAGGACAAATGGCAAGTTTTAAGGATTATTAGTTATAAGGACATTAATAATAAAATATGGCATAAAGTAAAGTGGATAGGCTATAATAAGACTACCTAGGAGCTATTAGACAACTTAAAGAACGCTATAAGAAAGGTATAGGAGTATTAGAAGAGAACAGGTTAGGTGGTAAAGAGTTACTAAAAAACAAGTTACCTAAGGGGGACCTAAGAGGAGCACCTGCTGACGTATTTGGAGTTATTTCCAGCTTAGGAAGAAGGTCCATCCTTTTATTACCTAGCTTGTCTAGACCCTATTAAATAAGTTTTTACTCCTTAGAACGAACCTTCTTACGCACCTTTTTAAGATAAAGCAGGTAAGTAGATGTAGTAATACGGGCTTTAAAGGCCCTCTATTCCGCGTCGCGAGAACATTCTAAATTAGCCAAGACTTAAGTCAGCTCCCTATTAAGCTTCGCAGCAGTATATTAAACACAAGACCCTATAACAAGTTACTTAGGGAACTTAAAGGTTGTTAAAAGTAATAGGGCGCGCATATTTAGTATTAGAAACAGAGCGAACATCGCAGGACGATTAAATATTTGCTTTAGTGCACTCTAAACACAAAGAGGGTTGCTAAGATAAGGGATTCGCCAATATAATGCAAACTAACCCCTCTTTTGCACAACGAGAATACAGAGATAGTATTATCTTACTAAGGGATAGCATCACAGCAACGGTCCAGGCGTAATGTTGTGCTTATAAGGAAGAAGGAGCTTTAGGCATAATAAGTAAAGATATTAACCAAATTAATCCGACAGACATTATACCTTTAGTAGACAACTTAGAGATGTTAGGAATCTTTAAGGACAAAGATAAAGAGGAGGAAGATAGTGTTACGGACGCTTTAAGTATAATGTTATAACTGCTTAGAGAAGAGTTAGAAGAAGCTAGTTGGTTAATAAGGGCACGGTCTAGAATGGATCTGGTAGAACCATGTAATAAAGAGTAGTAAGTAAGTCATATAATGTTGTATGTAGAGTATGTAGTATATAAACGGAATATATGTATAATACGTACTTTACGTACAAGGAGAGTTTCTTAGGAGTATGGATATGTATTTAAGGACCCATAGTCCCTACCTAGATAGTTCCTTTCCTTGTAGTAAATCTTAGAATATAATTAGAGTTAATCTGTTAGGCAACCACTCTACCAGTTATTATTTATTACTATTACATTATTAACTTCTTATTTACCTATACACCTAGCCTATTAACAAGTCTACCGTAGTTCCTACTACAAGGCTTTATTATAGCCTTAATATCTAGATCTAGCTATATCTGGATAGGGATATAGTCTAAAGCTAGTGCCTATTCTTCTTTAGGGTTGCACCTTTTAAGTCTCTAGTATAGGCCTTCGTCTATAAATATAAGGATAGGCTAATAGCCTTACTAATTATAAAGTATATGTATATAGCTGCTTTTAGTTTATATAGGAGCTAGAAACCTTGGGAGCAGTATATTAATTATATAGGTATTATAATACGGCTCTTATATAGCAAGGATATAGTATTCCTTTAGGTCTAAACTGTTTAGTAGGGGCCTTATAAGATAGTGGTTTGCATTACTACAGTTATACTATATAATAGATAGGTAGCAGACCTCTAGCGGGGGTCCTTTGTCTCTCCTTTATTCCTTGCTTCTTCTATTTTTTATATCTACACCCTAGTTACTACTTATTTTATATAGAGCTTTCTATTCCTATATCTTGCGTTCCTACTGTGGAAGGGTACGGTGTCTCTCTGATAGAAAGTCTGTCTGTCAGTCGGTTGGTCAGTTGGTCGTAATCAGTCAGAATAAATCAGTAGAAAGCAGTCAGTAAGAAAGAAAGAAAAGAATGTATTTCCTGTAACTGGTAGGGTCGTGATGATTAAGAAGGAGGGAAGCCGAAGGCTCCACAAATACAGGAAAATGCCAAGACAGTAGGCGACGTCCAATCTACACCACCACACTACTAGCCCTTCTATATCTAAATCTATTATTATCTCTAGTTCTTCCCCTATTTTTACTAGTTAGCTATATATCCTTTATAGGTTGGCTACGAATATTATATTTGCCGCGTTAAGTCTAATTCTTAATTATCCTAGTCTTAAGCTTGCTATAGCTATTTATAGGGGTCTTCCTATAGACGTCCTCTCCCTTATATCCTCTGTAACTCTTATATCACTATTTAGTTTAGTAATATTACGCGGCGCCGCTTTTGGCCCGTTAAGGCTTAGGATGGCTAGCCTAGCCCCTTAGTATTAAATGTAGGAAATGCTAGGAAGGTACCTATATCCCCCTAGCTTATCGCCTGTTATTTCTATTTATATAACCTAGTGTACAGTTATTCTTATATCTATTAAGCCCTTACCTTTCGTCTCTTGTATTTAATATAGTCTTCTCTCTCCTATGCCTTATATATACTTTAGTAGCAGTCTACGCATTTTATTTAGTCTTGGTTTAAGTAGTGTCTTATATTATAGGGGCCTGCATAGTAACTACAGCATATCTATACTGCATATATGGATTAAGTGTATCCCTATTATATGCAGCAATAGTATTATTTTAGGTGTAGTCTGTGGTTATAGAGCCTTATATTATATATAAAGCCATTTATAATTATTCCTTTTTGGATAAAGAGTTTTTGTATTTCTAGTATATATATACTAACAATAAGGGAGCCACGCGTTTAATCGGCGTTTCCTTAGCGAGTCTTTGGCGACCCTTATATTCTCTTATTATTCTTATTATATACTTAGCTTGCACTTTCTTATTAAAGCTATTAGATTTAAGTGATCTTAAGTTCTAATATAAGGCGTTCCGTTTATTTTACTATCTTTTATATAGTTGCTATATTATCCGCCTATCGTCCCTTTTTTACCCTAAGGCTTATAAGAACCGTTAGGACTTTAACTAGGTAATCTTTATAGAGTACTTTTATGCCAATACGTTCTCCTAGCCTATTCCCTACCCTTACGGCTTATTCCTTTACCTATTAGTCCTTTAGGGTGACTCTAATATCTCCGCTCCTAAGGCGTTAAACTATAACAGCGTTATAGACCTCTTTATAGATCTCTATAAGGACTTCTTTTTCTAATTAACCCCTAAGCCCCTCTACTTTTCCTATATTTAATTATATTATAATTAAATGCCCGGTTATTATCTTAAGGGGAGTAGGTTCCCTATACTATAGAAGCGTAGCTATATCAGCCTAGGTGCGGTTCGCCAGTAAGGGGGTTTTTTATTTATTTTTATTTTTACTTAGCTATTAAAAGATTTAGTTAAGGGTTTACTAGAGGGGCGCCTAAAATTTACTAGACTGGCGGAGCTATTCTATTAGCTACGTTAGTTTGTTATAGCTAATAGTTACTCCCCTGTAATTATAAATGCTAGACGCGTCCAATAGGCTTTATATTTTATTAAATGCCTTCTTAATAGAGGTATTTCCGCTTTATAGTATAGTATTCGCCCATCTTTGTTGTAAAGGGCTATTGCTAGGCGTGGTTCTGGAGGTTATATATAAATATAAACCATCGTCGTTTAACGTGTGCCTCCCCTATAATGTATGTATCTTAGGGGATTCTCTAGGTGTTTTTTAAGGTTCTTTTAGTTACTTTTAGTCTTTTTAGGCTGGGTGTAGCAAGAGCTCCTAGTTTGGTTTAGCTGTTAAAGTATAGGCAGAATTAATTAAATTTAGCGTTAATATGGCTATTGTAGCCGTCTAATATAAGCAGCTAATACGTATTAATAACGTAATCCTTTATATTCTTATAGAATAATTTTAGCTAGGTAAAGGCAATCTTATTTTATTTTTTTAGCTATTCTCACGAATGCTAATTAACTAATTATATGAAATAATGTTATCTTTATACTAAGTAGCTTAGTATATTACTGCCTTAAATATAATAAGTAGTAGAATTATACCTATTAACGCGTTAATATACTTAATAATTATAACCCATTCTTAATTGCCTAGCTATACTATTTTAAGCCAGCCAGCATAGTTAGTTCCTATAATAACTTTTATAGTTATAATGATACCTATTTAGAGGCTAGTCTTATTAAAAATCTAGATATTCTTATCTAGAATTATATATTCCATTTTTATGTCTTATCCCTTTCACTAGTATATTTCGTCCTACTATTATTAATAAGAACCGGCTAATAGAATTAATAGGATTAAGGCTACGTAACCATACGCGTACTTTTGATTCTGGTGTTTATATACGGTCTACCTCTTATAGGACATTACCAGCAGAAGGGATACGCGTTTAAACTAAGCCCAAATAAGTATAGGATCCTTGCATTTAGCACGCTGGTAGTTATACCTATAATTATATTTAGATTATAGGTTATTATAGCGCTTAAGAAAGGTTAATATCCAATTCTTGCTAATAGGTTATATAGTAGCAGATTTAGCGCGCTAGGTAGCTAAAATAGTAGCCATCTACCGTATAGTCTCAATTCGTGGCAGCATACCGCATTAATCTAATAATAGAATTCACTGTTTAAGGCTCTCTTCTTATACTGGCGTAAGACGGCGATTTAGTGCGATAAAATTGCTTTTGGTTTAATGCCCTTTACGCGTCGCTGGGCTGTACTTCTAGGCACGTTATATATGCTAGTAGCGGCTTAGAAGCTTATAAGTTGGCCTTACTTATGCGTATTAATAGCTAGATTAATTCTGCCTTCTTAATAGAGGGCTTCTTATTGTTATGGTATGGCCATTAAGGTTATAGTTATATAGCACGTCGCGTTCTTCGCGATTTTAATAAGGTAGCCCACTTGCTCGGGTGGCCCACTTGCTCGTAAACTACGTTACCCTCTACTAATATTATTAATATTAGTAGTAGAGCCTAATTAAGTTGTATATTACGCAACCTAGTTAATTAAAACTCTAGCACTGTAATATAACGAGCGCAAGCCTATACAATTGGAATGTCTATAGACTTAGTTATTAAGATAAGGAGCAGAAGGTCGTGGAAAGGGCACGTCTATATATATAGAGCCAAGACGTAAGCGAAACCCCTAACTAGGCCCTATCTAGGTTATATATATTAGTGCCATAACATCGTAGAGGACTCTTTTATATATATATTAAGTATAATATAAAGTAGTAGTTTTAATAAAGTAAGCAGTAGATTATAAATAAGCACTATTAGTTAGGAATAGTTATATCCCTTTATGCGGCAGAAGTCACTATTCATATTGGGCGCTTTTGGCGCTTTTGTTTAGGTTAGCATACTATAGGTGTCCTCTAGCGCAATTTAACTAGCAAGCCTCACCAAATACGTTAATATTGCAATGCCGACAAAATGCTACAGAAGGCCACCACTAAAAACACCAATTTTTTTTTTTTGAAAGTTAAGCAGAAAGTTGTAATATATAACGTTATGTCTGTAGGTTTCTACCCTCCCTCTATTAACCAGCTACTAATTATATAGAAAAATCCTCTATTAAAGTCCAGCAAATTACTGCTACCTATACGCTTTATATACGTTCTTAACATTAATAAGGATAAGCCAGTAAAGGACTAGCTTAAGGTTATAAGGGAGGACGTGTAGTATACGTTAAATAAGATATATTAAGTGCTATAGGTTATTAAACGGTTTAGTTAGCGGTTATTTAGCATAGAAGATTAATTAAAGGCGGTAGAGAAGGACTTAAAGGACGCTAAATAGGACGCTATACTAAAGGCTTAATTAGCTTTAGAGTTTTAATATTAGAGGCGTAAGGAAGTAGAGGGCTTAAAATAGTTACCTAGTTATCGTCTATTAAATAGAAGTTGTTAAAGCACTAAAGGTATAGAGGAAGCCTATAAACCTTATATTTATATACTATTCCCCTTATATTTATTATAAGCTTCTTTACCTCCTTTTATCTGCATATTTAGCACCTTAGTAAGCCCTTATAACCTTACTTCTTTATAAATCTTTTAATAGAACGGTGAGTCCGCGTCTTACACTGTCAAATTATAGGTAGTAGGGTTTTAGTAATAACGTAGGTGGTTTTTTAATTTATTCTAATATTTCTATAGCTAGGCCCAATACTAGGTTAATATTGCAATTATTTTAGTAAGCCCTAATAAAGAAAACGCTTAGTATCTTGCTTATTTAGGCCTATCTACCAACTACCTATAATAATAAGATTCTATGCCAATTATATATGGAAACGGCGGTGGTTTTAAAGAAAGGGCCTACTTAATATTTAAAAGATCCTCTTACTAATAATATAGGCGTTAATTATAGCCGTATTAAGCGCCTAGAAGAATAAGGGTAACTAGGTACATATAATGGTAATCTAGATAGTATAGTAGCTTTAAAGCTAATTATAAATATTAACGCCGCCTATTTAGTTATTGTAGTTAATAGAGACCCTAGAAAGCGTTAACTTTTTAACTAAATTATCGCCCTAAATATTAGCTACTAGCTTTTTAAAGAAGGAATTATATACCCGCGGTTAACGCCGATTAACTTTATTAACGTCTTTATTACTATATAAGTAAGCTATTATTAAAAACCGTACTAAATTCTTATCCTACTATATAATTAAAAGCACTAAATTAATTACGCTAACAACTATTCCCGTAATAAAATTAAATAGTAGCCTTCCCTTTATTTTATTACCCCTTTTATACACCTCTAGATAGTCTTTTAAGTTTAATTAAGCCGTCTTAGCTATAGCAATTTTAAGTTGTTAAAGTACCTAGAGTAATAGAATATTTATAAAGTAGTTATCTAAAAATAGATAAAATCGATAAGCCTAAAGAGGAAGCTATTAGATAAGATAGAGGACGTACTTAGAGGTATTTAAGAAAATAATATCTTAATAATCTGTTTAAGAAGGAAGCCTAAAAAAGCAGCTAGGTAAGGTAAATATAAAGCTATAGTAATATCTATATTAATAAAGGCTTATTATCTTAAAGCCCTTAGGTATTAGCTTGCTAAGCAATTTAACTATAGCTATAAATCATCTAATAAACCTTACTATTATCTTATTAAAGCTAACTATAGATTTAGGTATAACGTACTTTCTAAACGCCTTGCCTAAAGGAGTTGTTAACGGCTCGATTTTCTTAAAGATATAATGTTTAACTTACCTTAGCGAGCCCAGACGTGATTTTGGTTAGCGCGGATATTCTATCGGTCCGCTACGCTAACTAAACTCTTTATAGACGCGTCGCCAAAATTATGTCTAAGCCTATTTGGCAAGGTTTGTAAAACTTATATTAATATCTACATTACGGACTGTGCGGATATTTAAATCGTTTAACTATAATATATAATATCGGTTTAAAAAGTTTATTAATTATATACTAGTATATAGGCTTTTGGAAGAACTAATTATTATATTCTAGTAATTACTTAGGTAGGTAATTAATTTTTTTAAAGTTAAAAAATACGTTGTTAAAGATATATTAACGTATTAACCCTCTATATAACGTAATAAAAAAACCCACTAATATATATAAAATCTATATAGGTCTATAATAGCGGCTACTAGCACCTATTTCTGCTTTATAGACTCACTACTTTTGCGTCCTACACCTACCTTATATCTGACACCACGTTTAATACCGCATCCGCTATATACGGCCACCTATCCATAACCCCTCTACACTATTCTACCTCTAAAAGCTATTAAGTAATAGGGTAGAAAGCTAGGTAGAACTAGGAGAAGTAATCTAGATATCTAGCTACTGGATAATTAGTCTTAGGAGGGTCTTAGAATATAGCAAGATAGATAGCTATGGGATCTATAAAATAAGCTTTAAGCGCTTTAAGAAGGGGATAAAGCTTAGCAGCTAAGTAAGCTTAATAAAGTTATTACATTTCTATATCCGTAAAGCGGACGCCTAGAGCAACTTAAAGTACTAAAGTAGCTATTATTCTAGAAAGAACATGTAATACTTATAGTAAGGACTTCCTTTAGAAAGAGTATAATACTATAGGCGATGCCATGTCTTCGTTAGGGCTTTATTATAATTATTATCTTACTATTAAATACAATTAGAACGGAATAGAAGAATAAGATTAAATAACTCCTAGGTATCTACCTGGTTTATATATACTTTAAGACGATATCCGCAGCAATATTAGACGATATCTGTATAGACAATATATGTATATCCTACTGTTTTTAGAGCTGCTAGCTATCAAGAAGTTCTATAATATTCTAACTTGCCCTACCTTTTATGTATATATAGGGTTGATTATAGTTAATAAGGTCCATATAGTTGCCAACTAGGGGAGGGCCTTTTAATCTATATATGTAATACTCTATAAAGTACAGTCGCTCCTAGGTCTAAAGCGGTAGTTTACTTATATAGCGATGTTACGGACACTTTAAGTACGATGTTACAACTACTTGGAGAGGAGTTGGAGGAAGCTAGTTGGTTAATAAGGGTATGGTCTAAGATAGATCTAGTGGAACCATGTGATAAGGAATAGTAGCTGAGGTCACGTAATATAATCTATGTAAGCTATATAATCTGTAAGATCTGTAATAGAGTGAATAGAGCGGACAGAGCAGGCGGAGTAAGGACTTTCTTAGGCGTATGGTTGCGTATTTAAGGACCTACAGTCCCTACCTAGATAGTTCCTTTCTTTATAGTAAATCTTAGAATATAATTGGAGTTAATCTATTGGGCAACTACTCTACCAGTTATTACTTGTTACTGTTATATTATTAACGTCCTATTTACCTATATAACCTAGCCTAATAATAAGTCCACTGTGGTATTTTCTATAAGGCTTTGTTATACATTTACTACCTAGTTATAGTATTAATAAAGTTAAATAATATGCTACTAAAAGCACTAGTTATAACGCCGTTAACGGCAGCTATGACCTTAGGTTTAGAAGGAGACACTAGTATAGGAGATACTAATTCGCAGCTAGTTACGGTAGGTTAGTTATAAGAAATAGTTAATTGGTTAATAGATAATAACCAAATATTTAAAGACTAAATTAATGGAATTAGAGCAGCTAAGGTTAAGTTACTATCCATTAAATGATTCTTAGGAGAAAAGTTAAAGCTTAAGGGGTTTCTTATGTAAATGCACTTTAAGGTTATATAAAAGGGGACGAAGTTGGTAATACCTATAGACCAAGTAATATACGCAGGACTGTTTTTAACAGAAAGAGTACTTAAGTAGTTTAAATCTTACCTTACTAAAATCTAGGTAAACGGAATAATAACCACTAATTAAGAAGTATAGTATATGTTTACTAGTTAGAGCGGGTTCTTAGAAAGGTTAATGTAGATATTTAGAGACCTAGAGGCAATAACTATAGTAGAAAGAAAGCTTTAGAACTTAGTATAGCGCACTTTAGCAATTAAGTATATAGTACAGTTTTAAATACTTGTAATATAAATTAAGTGGAACAATAAGGCACTTATGGTATAGTATAAATAGGGACTTAAGGCTTAAGTCTAGGACGTAATTATTCTAATAGAAGATGTGGAAACTCTAAGAGAGTTAATAGATTAGTTAATTAAGATTAATAATAGGATCTATTAAAGGGAACAAGCTAAGAAAGGGTAAAATAGAGTTCTATAGTTATATAAGGCGTAGAGTATATAATAACCAATATAGAGTTATAAACTATGGAACGGTGGGCCTAAGCTAATAGACTTAAGCAGTACTAAAGAATTTAAGAGATGGAATAAGAAACTATAGAAACCTAGAGGTTAAGGATTAAGTAATTAAAGGACTATAGAGCAGAGGCTAAACCAGGGATCTTAGTAGCAGAAGATGTTTAGGCGGACTCTATAATAAGAAGAATGGTTTAAAAACAGAGCTTGTATAAATTATAGGAAATAGAGTTATTTTGTTAGAGACTATAGAGGTGGTTAGAGTAACTATATAGTAAAAGGCACTAGGTTATTAGAGTATAATAATATAGATATAGGAGTATTGCGCGGGACCAAGGAGTGTTTAATTAAACATTTCGCGTTTTGTTATAATAACGCATACTAAATTTATAAGGACGCTAAGTATAGCGCAAGCTATTGGCTATAAGAGCTAGAGTTACAAAAACTTAGAGAAACTAACGAGTTAGATAAAGAATAAGATCGACTCTATAAGCTAGATTAAGATATTACAGCAATATGCGGATAAAAATTAGCAATAATAACAATAGAGTTAGAGTACTTATTAATTAATAGTGATAAGGATAAAAAAGTAGTTAACTAGGAATACGCAAACCTTAATAACGCAATAGAAGTAGAGATTGAGACCACTATAGAACGCGGTTTAGTAATGGATATTATAATACTATTAGATACGGCATCCATTGCTTTATAAGATGGAAGGAGCAATATCTAAAGACGATTAAGTAAGTAGATAACTACTAGTGCTAGCTTACTACTTGGTAAAGGTAAAAGGCTATAGGCTTAAAATTCTTAAGAAAAGATGCTTAAGATTCCTAAGACGAGATAGGATATACCTAAAAACCTATAACGGACGACATCTAATAGGAAATGGTAGTAGCTTAGTTTAAAGATAAACAAATAAGTATAGGATGGAGATTTCTAGGAAACTAGGACTTTGAAGAACGAATAAGGTCTATAGCAGTCCTAGGAGAATATAGTGTTTAGCCTAAAGGTTAAAAAGTTAATATAGTAATTAAGAAGCAAGATAACTTTAAAGATCCCTTTAGAAGAAGGAAACTAAAGGAAAGTATAGATAAGTTTAGATAAAGGATTATTGTATAGTAAGAACAGAAGCTAGATTAGAGATTAGCTATACTAGGATTTATAAGGGACAGAGTACTAGTATAGAAAGTTACTAATAGGCTAAGGGTAGAAACGCTAAGAGCTAAGTAGTTAAGCGACCTAGAATAAGAAGAGGATCTAGGGATTCTAACTAGGTTTATAGAATGACATATTAAAGGTTGCAATAATGTAGTAATAAAGAGGTACTTTCTTATAAATAGATTGTATACACTTATAGAGCTATATTAAAAGTGGTATAAGTAGCAGTAATTTACTTGGATTGGAGTGAAGTGGATTTAGGATCAAATCCACTCTAGTCTAAATTACTTTAGGCTTAGCTTCTTCCTAGTCTGGCTAAATACCTACCTAAGGAGGTATAGCTTTGCATTGGATTTAATATAAGGCGATTTTAGATCTAGTCTAAGTAGATCACTAATAAGTAGTGAGGGAATAATGAGTGGGAAGACTTCTGTATATGGTTAGATAAGAAAGTTATACTAGATTAAGCTATATTAGAAAGGCAGATGAGTTATATTAAAGGAGCTTTAATTATAATATTAAAGAATTTAGAAGAATAGGCTGTACAGTACTGTAGACTAAAGAGAAATAATGTAAGTATTAGTACTAGTAAACAAAATAGTAGTGTTTAGGTTAACACGGGAGAGGTTTAAACTTAAGGGTAAGGACAAACCTAGAGTTAACCTAAAGCACCTAGCGTATTACACATTAGCGTGGATTATATGTATGGATAATATATGCAATATGCATAAGACACTAAAAGATAAACATTATAAGTATTTAATAAAAATATATTGGATAATAGAAGAAAAGTAATATAGAGACGCAAAGTATATGCATAGTTGGCACCTAGTAGAAGTTTAAGAGTTAGGAGACTTAATACTTTAACCAGGGAGATTCCTTATAGAAGAATACCTAGAAGGATAACAGTAGTAGAAGTGCCCTAAGAATACTTGTTTATGGCATATAAAGGGAAAAAAGCGAATAAAGTATTAGCTAAAAGTGGACTAAGTATAGTTAAGATCTAATAGCTATTAGTTTGGAAAAGCGGAGGCATATAGGACTAGAGGGAGCTAGTAGTAGAGCCTTAGACCCTTAAAGGAATTATAGGATAATACCTAAATTTATAAGTTAAATGGCAAGATTAGAAGTTTAAGGTGTTAGTGGATAGTGGAGTAATAAGGAACTATATATCACTAATAGCAATTAAAAGGATAGGGTTACTATATAGACAGAAAGAATATTTATACCTATTAGTAATAATTTTAGGAGATCTAATAGTCTATAGAGGAGGTATTATTAATCTTAAAATAGGACCTATTTAGTTAACTATTAAAGGGAGACTAGTTAAAGTGTCTTTTAATATCCTACTATTGGGAAAGAATAAGGTAATACTAGGAATGCCTTAGTTACAGAAATATAATCTAAAGATTAATTAGGTTATAGGTTAGGTTAATATTAGAGATATATAATAACATAAGATGCGATAACAAACTAAGATGGTATAGTACTAAGTAGGAGCAACTTACAAAGAGACTAAGTAAGGCTTAAGTTATATACTAAAAAGATACTATAAGTATAGCAAAAAGTTATGGAGCCTAGAAAGTAAAAAGCTATTAAAGTATATAGTATAGGACTATAAGATAGAGTTAGAACTAGGAACAAGTCTAAAGTTCTTTCTAATCTATAAGCTTACTAAAACCAAGTTAGTAGCGCATAAAAATTTTATTCAGAAAACCCTATAAAAAGGGTATATTAGACCGTTATAGTTATTAGCGGGATATCCAGTGTTATTTATACCTAAGAAAAACGGAAAACTTAGAATATGCATTAACTATAAATAGTTAAATAGTATTACTAGGAAGGATAGATATCCTTTACCCTTAATTAGCAAAATCTAAAATAGGATAGGTAATGCGTAAATCTTTATAAAGATAGATCTAAGATAGGCATACTATTAGATTAGGATTAAGGAAGGAGATAAGTAGAAGGCAGCCTTTAGGTAAAGAAAGGACTGTACAAGCTATTAGTTATACAGTTTAGACTTATAAATGCACTAGCAATGTTTTAGAAATAAATTAATAGTATGTTAGGAGAACACCTAGATAAATTTGTTATAGTATACCTTAACAATATTATTATCTACTTAGAAAGCGAGGAAGAATATGGAGAATATATTAAGTGGGTCTTAAAGAGACTATAGAAAGAAAAGATGCTAGTAGTAGTTAAAAATGCGAGTTCTTTACTAGGATAACCAATTTTATTAGATTTATTATTAAGCTAGGAAAAATTAGTATAGACTTAAAGAAAGTTAAAGCTATAGTAAGTTGGTAAGAACTAAAGAATATTACATAGTTAAGATTGTTTCTAGGGTTTTTGCAACTGCTATAGAAGGTTTATTACGCAGTAGTTAAAAAACATTAAACTATTTACTAGACTTATAAAAAAGGAGGAACTGTAGATATAGAGTAGTAAATAGGGAAAGCTATTTTAAGAACTAAAGGAGTTATTTACCTAGGATCTAATCCTTAAGATCTATTAACTAAAGCTAGACACGGTTGTAGAAATGGATGTATTAGACTTTATGCTAGGATTATGTCTACTATAAAAGCATTAAGATGGATGGCATCTAGTAGCGTATTATAGTAGGAAAATAACACCACTAGAACTAAACTATGATATCTATAACAAGGAGTTGTTAGGTATAGTTGTAGTACTTAAGGAATAGAGAGCATTCTTGTAAGGTATAGAGAAACTATTTATAGTTAAAATGGACTATAAGAACCTAATAGGGTTCCTAATAATAAAAGAGTTCAATAGAAAATAAGTTAGATAGGTAGAGATGCTAGCAGAGTATTATTTTAAAATTTAGTATACTAAAGGTACTAAAAATATAAGAGTAGATGCACTTAGTAGAAAGATAGAACTATAGAATAAAGAAAAGCCGTTAGGAGCAATGTTACATAAAGATAAAGATAGATTAATTAGGTATAATTATTTAAGGATTATAGTAATAAGAGAAGGAAAAACCTATAAGATATTAAAGAGTGTGTAGTTATAAAGAATCTAAAAAGTATAAAGTAAGGATTTAGATTTAGAGCAGTACGAGAACTAAGAAGCTATATATATACTAAAAGAAATCGTAAAAGAGTTTATAGAAGACTTTTATAAGAGAATAACTTAAGGACACAATGGAGCTATAGGCTTAGTATTAAGACTTTAAAAGGAGTATATTATTTAAGGAATCTAGGGACTAGTAAGATAAGTTATAAAGAAGTGTCTAGATTACTAGAGAAACAAACTAATAAGGTATAAGCTGTATAGAGGGCTATAATCTATTAAAGTACTAGAAAGACTATAGGAGGTTATATTATAGGACTTTGTTATAAAGTTACTAAAGTTAAGAGATTTTATTACTAGATAAGATTATAATATAATCTTAGTAATAGTGGATAAGTTAACTAAGTGGGGTTACTTTATAGCGTGCATAGAAGAAATCTTAGTGGAAAATATAGCTAGAATCTATATTAAAGAAGTGTTTATAAGATATGGAGCACTAATAAAGATTATATTAGATAAAGATTTAAGATTTATAGTAGTATTTTAGGAGGTATTCCTAGCAGAATAGGGGGTTTAAGCAGTAATGTTAATAGTATATTACCTATAAATAGATGGCCAAATGGAAAGGCTAAACTAGATATTGGAACAGTATCTAAGGCACTGTATTAATTACGCACAGAATAATTAGGTATTGTTATTACTAGTTATATAGTTTGCATATAATACTACACTATAGGAAGGGATAGGCATATTACCTTTTAAAGTAAATTACGGATATAAACTAAGAATGTTGTTATTACTATAATAAGTAAAGAAAATAAGTAGCATAGCTAAAGAAAGAATGGAGAACTTAATAAATCTTTATAATTACCTTAAGGAGATAGTAAAACTAGTACAAGTAAGGATAAAAAGGTACTATAATGCTAAGAGATTTAAGGGACTAGATCTTAAGGAGGGAGATAAATTATGGCTACTATTACAAAAATTTTAAGAGTTAACGATTAAGTAAAAAGTTGGACTATGTTAAACTAGGACCATTTATAGTTAAAGTAATAATCTTAGAAGTTATGTATAGACTTAACTTACTAGAGAAAATAAAGATCTACCCTATATAGTATATTGTAATGCTAGAATTAGTATACAGAAATGTTAAACTACTAGCCTATAAGGCAGATATATATAGAGGATAAGAGGAAGATAAATAGGAGGTTTTAAAGATTGTTAGTTATAAGGATATTAATAATAAAATATAGTATAAAGTTAAGTGGATAGGCTATAATAAGACTACCTAGGAACTACTAGATAACTTAAAGAACGCTATAAAAAAGGTATAGGAGTATTAGAAGAGAATGGGTTAGGTAGTATTAATAAGGAAGAATTACTAAAGAATAAGTTACCTAAGGGGGACCTAGGAGGAGCAGCTACTAAGGTACTTAGAGTTATTTCTATTACTGTTAGAGAAAAGTCTATTCTTTTATTGCCAAGTTCCTAAAGACCTTATTCTATAAGTTTCCACTCCTTAGAATATACCTTTTTATATACCTTCTTAAGACGGATTAACTAAGTGGATGCAGCTCGATAAAAGTTAAAAGCATATTGTTAAGCAATAGCAGCCTTTTGCTTAGCATTATAAGAATAATAAAGTTTAGCCAGTGCTACTAAAAGCTTATTATTGAGTTTTGCAGCGGTAGATTAAACTTAGAACCCTAGTAGCAATTAACAAGGGTACTTAAAGACTTTTAAGAGTAATAGGACGCGTATACTTAGTGTTAGAAACTAAGCGAATATTATAGAACAACTAAATATTTGCTTTAGTGCACTCTAAATATAAAGAGGGTTATTAAGATAAAGAACTTGCCAGTGTAATATAAACCAACCCCTCTTTTGCATAATAAGAATATAAAGATGGCATTATCTTACTAAGAGATAGTATTGCAGTAATGGTATAAGACTAATAAGCTATAGAAGAAGAAGGAGCTTTAGGTATAATAAGTAAAAATATTAACCAAATTAATTAGACGGATATTACACCTCTAGTAAACAACTTAGAGATATTAGGAATCTTTAAGGATAAAGGTAAAGAGGAGGGAGATAGTATTACGGATACTTTAAGTATAATGTTATAACTACTTAGAGAGGAGTTAGAGGAAGCTAGTTAGTTAATAAGGGCATAGATTAGAATGGATCTGGCGGAACTATATAACAAGGAATAGTAGCTAAGGTTATATAATATGATCTATATAATCTGTACAATCTGTAAGATCTATAATAGAGTAAATAGAGTGGGCAGAGCAGGCAGAGCAAGGACTTTCTTAGGCGTATGGTTGCGTATTTAAGGACCTATAGTCCCTACCTAGATAGTTCCTTTCTTTATAGTGAATCTTAGAATATAATTAGAGTTAATCTGTTGGGTAATTACTCTACCAGTTGTTACTTATTACTGTTATATTATTGACTTCCTGTTTACCTATATAACCTAGCCCAATAATAAGTTCACCATGGTATTTCCCACAAGGCTTCGTTATAAGCGACGCTTAAGATTATATAGGAGCTAGCCTATTTTTAACCTAATACGTATCTACTTTATACCTTAATTAACTAATAAGACCTATCTATTATTAAGGAGTATATTAAAAGGGGGGATAAGCTTAGCTTTAAGGCGCTATACTTTATTATACGCTGGGCGTATAGGAGGGTTTTAAATAAGAGCTAACTATCTATACCCCCTATATAGTGGTTAAGAATATCTGCTAAGCGGATAGATTGTTATATTCTAACTCTGCACCAAATCTCTAAAATAATTGTTTTCCTTAATTTTAAAGATAGAATAATATTGTATAGGGATTATATCTACTTATGGCTGGTATACTATGGCTATAACAAAGCCCTTATTAGGGAAACCGTCTAGCTCTACTATATATTAATAGCCGAGTTTAATAAAATAAGACTATATAAGGAGTTTTACTAGCCTAATTTAAAAATCCGTATTATAATTTCCTCTAACACGCTTACTTATAGTATAGATATTCCGGATATTAATTAAGTCGTGCTATATAGCATACCATTAGATATATCCTTAAATATACTATTATAGCGATTTAAATAGGCTGCTTAAGCTAGCGGGCGAATTAGGGAGGTAATATTTCTACTTAACCCTTAGTATAATGGTCCTTATAAAGCTACTAGTAGGCCAAATAAGACTTATACTTGTGCTAGTAGAGGTTTTCGGCCTTAGATTATTTAACTTAATTACGAGTATCTTATTACTAGGGGCACGCTATAAGAAGACAAAGCTGCGGATTTTGCTAATAATGTATCCCCTAGAGTATCTATTAGTAGTAATATAGGTTTAGATATATCCGCTACTATTAAGAGGCAACAGCTAAGTCCTAGGGGCACTACTATAATTCTGCTAGCAGATATTTTAGCTATTAAGCTAACCTAGTACTTAAAAACGGACGCCAAAAGATGGGCAGCTTTACCTAATTATCTATACACTTTTACTAACAAGAAGAGGGCCTATCTATGTTAGCTTTTATTAAATAACTATAGAGAGATAAGCTGTAGGACTAGTACCTGCGGGTGTTACTTAAATTGCGATTCGTTGTTACGGGCGTATAATAAGTTTAATATTCGCACAGAGTCTAGAGTAGATATTGTTACGCCGCGGCGACGCTAGTTAATATTTACAAATATAAAAAAGTAGTTTAGTAACTGGGTAGATAAGAAGTATTAGGGTACTATTTAGATTGCTTTTCTAGAGTATATTATATCTAATTAACGTATTCCACCATCACCTCGGTCAGTTAAAAACACACTAAAAAATCAAAAATCTAACCCTAGCAATCTTAATAACAACGCTATAATAAATTATAAAATTTTAAATATAAGCTATTGTATATATAAGTAGTCTTATCCTAAGATTATTAAGCTTTTTATTTAGTAGGTCAAGAAAAATTAAGATTTTGGCCCCCACTTTTATATATCTCTAGATCTACTAAATAAAAAACTTAATAATCTTAAGATAAGACTACTTATATATACAATAGCTTATATTTAAAATTTTATAATTTATTATACCGTTGTTGTTAAGATTGCTAGGGTTAGGTTTTTGATTTTTTGGTGTGTTTTTAACTGACCGAGGTGATGGTGTGACCGAGGTGATGGTGGAATACGTTAATAGATTAATGTCCTTTATATAAACAGGTGGCTCCTTATTAGCCTAAAGAATTTTAAGCTGTTTCTACCTAACTAGAATTATAAATAGTTTAGTAAGGACTTAAGTATATTTATCTAGTTTCTTTAAAAAGAGAATAATTAATTTTATGGCAATAAAGCTCTGCAGGTTCTCTCTGTAGTTAATCTATATATAACTAATTTATTATAGGGTTCGTTATAGAGTCTATTATAGGCCTACTATAGGGTTTGTCGCAGCTCAGGAGAAGGTAAATAATAAATATTGGTATATTATCTAGTGGGTCAGTGCAGATTTAATATCCATATATACTAGTAACGTAGTCCCCTTAACTAATATTAGCTTAGAGTTTATAGGTAAATTTTATTACTTCTTAGTCTTCTTGGCCTATCTTAATATAAGCCTTATAGAGAGATCTGTAGCGCTCCTAGTAATCTCTACACCGCTATTTTAATAACTTATAGGTCTCTTATTAAAGCCTTGCCTAATCTCCGCGCTATAGTCCTAACAGATTTAGCAAAGCATTGCCATATTTATAGGGTACTCTTCCACTTTAGTATGCTAATTTTAGTGGCTCGCCGCCTTACCAGCGGAGCTCTACTTATTATTTAAAATTAGGTATTTATCCGCACTCTATACTACAGTTAGCCTACTATTCTTAATTAGTAGCACCCTAAGATCCTTAATTTATATCTACTTACCCTTACCAAGCAATATAATTAAAGCCCGCCCATGCAACTTAGCCGGCCTAGATATCCGCCTCTTAGGATAGAGACACGCTAGCGCAGGCCTCTTACTTAACGCCTTAAATCTTTAAAATGTCTGCTTAAAACCTGTGCCGTAGATTAACTTAACGGCAACTATTTGCTTTAATTAGTGGCAATTTAATTGCTAATAAGCACCCTTTAAAATATAGGCGGATTTGCCATAATTAATATCTTCTAAAACTTCTGTAACGACTTTATAGAGGTTAAGGGTAGTGTTTAAATACTTTTAGGGCACTTTAGGCTATTAAAGGAGGATTAGACTAATAAATAGTTGTTCTAAAGGGACTGTTTTAGAGTAACTATTATACTTATAGAAATAAAGACATTACCTTATGTTAAGAATATCCGCTTAATAAGTATTATAACGTCTATATACTAGTAAGTTTGCGGAGTTTAATATCTATAAGGTAAAATATCCAGTTATAGCGCTCTTGCTACTTATTAAGCAGCTTATACGCTAGCTAATATATATTAGTAAGAGTCTTATATAGCTTATAAAACGGCAATATACTATAAACCTAAGGACACTAAAATTACCTAGTATATCTGCATTATCTATAGAATTATTAGGACTATTGTTAAACGAGTTATCTAATAATCTAGCCGCATTAGATATCTATATATTAAAACTTACAAGGCCGCCCTTTATAAGCCGCTCTAATCTAATTTAAAGAATAGTAGGTACCTTAAAGCTAATATTTCGCACATAGCGACGTACTATTAAATCTCTTGCTATTATATCCGTAAGGGATTAGATATCTGCAGTAGGAGATTTAATTATATAAGAGGTGTTTATCTTCTTACTAAAGGCATGCTTAAACTTATTATAAAGCGGTCTAGTATAGCTTATTATAAGAACGCTCTACTTAAATAAGGCGTCTACCCTAAAGGTTAAGTTACCGCGCGATTAAAGTAGGTCTTTAAGTTAGAGGTTTAGTAATTCGTTAAGACAATCGGCCTTAAAGAAGCTATTTAACTTACTGCGATTATTTACTAGACTATTAGTAAGTACGGCTTATTAAAGAATAGAATCGCAAGCATCTGTTATAATTAACCGCTAGAAATATAATATATTAAAGGCGTAGTTTTTAGAGCTTAAGCTGGCGAAATATAGATAGGCACGCGTAATTATCTGCTTTAAAAGACCAATATCCGCACGCTTAATAGCGTATTTTAACGTCTTATATATCTTAATAACCTATATATATTAAACATAATTAAGAAACTCTGCGTTAATAAATTAAGCGGTTTAGCTATTAGTAGAGGAGATAGGTATACTAGTGGATAACTATATTATTAGTTAATAACCTGCCTTAGTAGAGAATAGCTAAGGGACACGCCTATTTGCGTTACGGCCAACCTCCTATCTAAAACCCGCTATGCAGATATTCTTAATAAACTGCAAAACCCGCTATAGAGTTAGGTTCCTTACGTAGTCTTTTATCTTACTTACTTTCTTAGTATTATACTTATCCCAAATATTAATTAAAAATAGTACTATAATACATGCGTTAAAGTTATAGAGTATTAGCTCCTTAAGATAATAAAAGGGAGCGCGCTCTATAGGAATATTCCTTTGTTTAAGATAATTTATATAGGCATAAAGCGTTAAATATTACTAAGCGTGCTTCTTACCACCAAAAAAAGTCCTTATAATTATATATAGGAGGTTTAAACGCAGATGCTAAAGCCCTAGAATAGGTAGCACCTACCTATAGCTGTCGTATGCGGATTCCAACTCTGTCCGCTCATGCTTATAGGCGCGGATATACTTTACAGTTTTCTAATCGCTATATATAAGGAATAGATAATCCTTAAAATCCTTATCGCGCTTAAGGTATAGCTGCTCTAGAAAAATAGTCTTAAAAACGTAATAATTACTGCTAATTAATGCCTTGCTGTTTAGGATAGGCCCTAGGGTTATATATATTGTTATTACAGATTTTAGAATCTTAAGCTAAGGCATACGTGAATATTTATAGTCCAAATTTGATTTAAATAGACTATTTACCGCGGCTGGATACGCGCACTAGATAGTATCTATAATAATACTTATTAAGATCTACGCTTAAATATTATCGTATATATTTCCTAGGGCCTTAGTAATATTTTTTATATAAAGGACTGTATGCTTATTTAGTATACTTTATTAAAGGCCACTTGGGGGTATATAACGTCCGCATATAATCTTCCTAGTAGTATAGAAGTAAAAAAGGCCAGTATCGCCAATTACCTAGTGCTGTGCCCGCTTAAAATGGTTAAAATTATTATATATAATGCAGATATTATTAAGAGCGGATATTATTAAGAGCGGATATTAACTTAATTACTATCTTTAATATTATCAGCACTGGTATATCTATAGCTAGTACTAGGACCTTCCTTAGAGCGCTTAGCCAACCCTATCTTTTAACTGTTAAGCATTTAATATCTATTAACGAGCCTAAGTCTATAAAGAAAAGATAGCACCTAGCGTTTAATACTAAGGCTCTATAGATAAAGGCCAAGTAGGTAGGAATTCCTTATATTAGTATAGGTCTGGAAAGTTCTATAAGACCTAGCCTATATACCTAAACTGCCTAGCATATTACGGAGTAAGTACAAGTGATAATAATATGTAGCAAAGTAGATATTATTAGGCTATGTATATAAACTATGTAATAATGTTAAGACGTTGTGTAAGGAAAGAAAGTAAGGAAACGGGAGGAAAAGGGCATATATTGTTAACTTGGTTGCTTAGTTAATACGTATATAGGGCAGAATAGGCTTTGGGTTATAGTCCTAGCAGAACTTAACAGAATTTGGCGGAATATGGTAGAGGACGGTAGATTGCCGTAGATTGCTATTACGTGATGGCAAATTGCCTTAGATTGCTGTCACGTAATGGTAAATTGCCTTAGATTTCCATCACGTGCCTTAATTAACTGAGTCGTTAATATAGAGGTCGAGACGGTGGAAATAGGTGGACGTGTGCAAGGTGTTACAGGGTGGTCCTATAATAGTACCCCCCCTTTAAACTCAAGCTTCTGCGAGATAGGGCTGTAGTAGTTCTAGGTAAAGTTCGTGAAAGTCTTCTGCGGCTTATGTAAGTCCTATAGAGTTAATAGGTTCCCATAAGGGTTTAGTAAAGCCTCTCCACTTTATAAGGTATATATACTGGCGTTTCCGTTTATTGTACTTAATGTTATTAATTCTTTTAACAAAGTACTTATCCTTACTATCCACCTTAACTAGTAGGGGAGGGTCCTAGATCTATCTAGGCAGGGCGTCTAATATAGGGGCAGCAGGGTGGAGGACTGACGTATAGAATATAGGGTGGATTTTAACCATATTAGGGAGCTTTAGTTAGTAAGCATAAGGAGAGATAACCTTTTCAACCTTATAAGGGCCGGCGTTCTTCCAATTAAGTTTCTTAGTAGGTTGTTTTGTGTTTAGATTTCTTATATCTAGCTAAACAAAGTTACTAATTTAGTAGGCTGGTGCTAGGGTTTGGTTCTTATTTGCTATGGCTTTATACACAGATTGGGCCCATATTATTTTATTAGTAAGGAACTCTTATAGTTCTTCCATCTTCTTTATAAATTTATTCGCCTCTATAACTTATAAGGCTTAATAAGCTAGGCAAGAAACATTACTAAAGGGTTTAAAACCTATTTGCGGATGCTAGCCGTAGTTGGCCAGAAATAGAGAGACCTTTGTAGTTTCCAAGACGGAGTTATTTATAGTAAACTCGGCAAATGCAAGCCAGTCTATCCAGTTATTCTATAAATATGACGTATATATCCAAATATACTGTTCCATTATAGCATTTACACGTTCCGTTTAACCGTCCATTTCTAGGTAGTATGCCGTAGATAATAGTGCTTTAATGCGGAGTTAGGTAGTTAGTTCTTTCCAGAATATAGAGACAAACTGTCTACCTCTATTGGAGATGATTGTTTTAGGAAGTCTATGGAGTTTCTATACATAATCTAGGAATAGTTAGGTAACAGCAGGCACTAACATATTAGGGTAGGCGATTAAGTGTTTTATCTTAGATAGTTGGTCTATAACTACTATAATGTTTGTGCAGCCTCTATTTATAGGGAGATTAACAACAAAGTTAATTAAGATATCCTTCCATCTTCGGTCCGGAACAGGCAGTGGCTTTAGGAAGCTGTTATATGTCTCGTGTGAAGCCTTAGCTTGTCAGCAGGTATAGCAGCTAGAGATATACCTTTATATTATATTATGCATATTTAGCCAATAGTATTCTTATTAGAGTAGCTCCAAGGTTTTCCCTTGGCCTAGGTAACCGGCTACTAGTAGATCGTATACATGTTCAAGGAGCTTAAGCTTAAGTTCGTTATAGTTAGGTATAACTAGACGGTTCCAGTAGTACAAGCGGTCTCTATAAGCTTTGCATTTACTTAAAGAAATCCTTTTAGAGCGTCTAACGCCGTCTTAAATTAGCTTAAGCGTCTCTTGGATAAACTCATTATTTAGGTATTTATTAGCTATAATCTATTTAATAATTTAATTGGTTATTTTAAGGACGTGTACCAAGAGGTCTTTAGTAGGGGGTTTAAATAGTTTAGGGCGGAGTAGGGTCTGATTACGGTAGGAGCGCGCTTCTTCTTAAGCTAGTGCATCTTATAAACGTTGGGTTAGGGTATTAGGCTTCTAGCCTTAAACGCCTAGGTAATATATAATAGAGAATTGGAAACGGGACAGATATTCTAACCAGCAGGCCTAACGATGGCTTAGCTATTTTATAGTTATAAAGTACTATAGGTTCTTATAGTCGCTAAGAACCTTAATTAGAAATCCGGAGCCTTCTAGTTTAGGTCGCTATTGTTTAAAATATCTAATAATAGCTAACAGTTCCTTATTATAGATCTTGTAATTACATTTGGCTAGACTTAGTCGTTTTAAAAAGTATGCTATAGGGTGCAATACTCCTTCCTCGTTATATTGGGACAGAATGCCTCTAGTAATATAGTTAGATAAGTCAGCTTCTATAACACTTATTCGGTTTAGATTAAAGTGTTAGAGTATAGGTGCGGTAGTAAATATAACTTTTAGGTAAGCAAAAGCTTTCTTATATTCTTTATTAAAGATAAAGGCTTTATCCTTTTATACTAAGGCTATAAGGGGTGAAACTAGGGCGGAGAAGTTATTAATAAACCATTAGTAGAAATTAGCGAATCCTATAAAGGCCCTTACGTTCTTAACGTTCTTGGGTTCTTACCAGTTTACAATTACTTTAACTTTCTTAGGGTCCATTTATACGCCATCTATAGAAATAATAAGTCTAAGGTATAGAACTTCTATTTTATAGAACTTGCATTTGTCTATATCTAATTATAGGCTAGCTCCGCGCAAGGCTTATAGGACCAGTTTAACATATTTTTGGTGTTTGGCCAGATTATTGCTATATATTAAGATGTTGTTAATATAAGCAGTATAAAAGACGTCTAGGTATAGGTGTAGGGTGTTATTTACAAAGTGTTAAAAAGAACTTAGGGCGTTTATAAGGCCAAATGGCATTACTAAGTACTTAAATAATCCATATTAAGTATGAAATGCAGTAAGCTATTTATCTCCTTTTACAATACGGAGGCGGTTAAATATGTAGATAATATTAAGCTTTGTATAGAAGCGAGCCTTACTTAATCGGTTTAGTGTCTCTTAAATTAATGGGATTAAGTATTAGTTCTTAATAGTAACAGTATTAAGAGCTTAGTAGTCTATATAGAAGCGTAGACCACCGCTAGGTTTCTTAATAAAGATTACTAGCGCGGCTATAGGTAAAGAACTTGCTCTAATAAATTCTTTATCCAGATGTTTATCTAAGTACTTCTATAGTACCTAGAGTTTGTTTTAGGATATCCTATATAGGGGTCCAAATCCTAGATATTTTCCTTCTTTAATTATAATCTTATAATTATATAGATGGCATTCCGATAGCTTATTGGCTTCCTTTTATAAGAATATATCTAGATAGTTATAGTACTCTACTAGTACCTTTGTGGCGGGGTTAGTGTGCTTCTTTAGTACTAGGGCCTTTTTAATATTAGCCATTATAACAGCAAAGATTGTATATTTAGGTTTTCTAGCGAGTTGTGCTAACGGGGTAGCTCCAATTATATGGATATCTAAGGTATTAAGCGAGCTTAGGTCATCCTTAGTTTCTTATATAGTTTTAGGTTTAGTATTAGGTGCGGAGTTAGTGTTAAATTTAAGTTCAGGCTCTTTAAGTATCCTTTTTATAGTAGAATACCAGTTCTTCTGGTACTTTTATATATTAAGCTTAAGCTTAGGCTTCTACTTGGTTTAGGGCAGTACAGTAGTTAGGGTCGGTTTATGTGGTTTAGTGCAATTTTTAGGTTCTTAGTGGACATTGGTAGAATTCTTATATTAATGGAATCTAGTGGAATTCTCGGGTTGGTAGAATTTGGTGGACTTTTTAGGTATAGGGTAAATGTTGGTGGAAATTTTAAACTAGTAGACCTTGGTGGATTTTTTAAATTTTAGTTTAAGGTCTAAGTAGTAAGTTATAAGGCACTTCTACTTGTAATAGGAGGCAGTAAATAGAAGCTTAAGGTTGTCCCAATTAATAGTTACCTTATATAGCTTTATCTAGGGTTGTCTAAGGATTACTAGGTAACCTAAGGTAGTTACGAAGAGCTTAACTAACTCTTTATAGTTTAGGTATCAGAGTCTTAGGGCTACTATATAAGTAATACGGCCTAAGACAGTACGTTTGCTATTAAATCTAAATACATTAATATGCCGGTTAAGGGGTGTTAGGGTAAACTTATTGTCTTACGCGAAGATTTTATTAATAAATCCTATGCCGCTAGCTCCTGTGTTAATTAGGACTTAAGTATTAGCTTATTAACCTTTCTACTAAAGACGGCAGTTAATAGTTATACTACAATCCTAAGAGTTAGGGTTTGTAACATCTAATGTATTTAACAAGATCCTATAATATAGCTGTCCTAGAGAGCGACTTAACTCTAGGATATACCTTTTAGTGGCAAGTAGGAAGGGGTTCCTACAGAACGTCGGTTGTAACTTTGTCCTTATAAGTGGTGCTTATTAAATACGGGGCTAGAACTAGGTAAAGATTGGGGGTAGTAACTAGAGGATTAATATAGTAAATGGTTATTAGTGTTAGCCGTTTATACATTATGTTAGGGTATAGGGACGGAGTAGTATCTTAAGATATAGTCCTTGCTTCTATATTTAAAGTAAAGGCCTAGCTTAATGCGTTATTCTTATTTAGGAGACCCTAGTAGAGCGTATCCTAGGGTCCCTATGTTAATATCTATGGCATTAGGGTGCTTAGGCTAAGATAATAACTTAGTAGATGTTCGCGGAGTTGTCGTATTATATTAAGGAGTGGGCTTAGGTATTAGGCGTAGTATATTATTATACTATTTATTAATAACGTTTATATAGGCATTAAGGGCTCCTAGTAGGTTTATACCTATTAAGAAGGTTTTTAGTTTAGGGCTTAGGGATTTAATAAGGCTATTAACTAGTGCGGAGTCGTTCTAGCCTATTTTCTTTATATAACGGTTAAATTTAAAGAAGTATACTAGGAAGCTTTTCTTTTCTTAAGTTATATAATTTATCTTCCTTTAAGCGGTAGCTTGGCGGTTTAGGTTACTATATATAGCTTTAAGAAGTATAACTAGGCTCTATACTGAGTTTGGCTAAAGAGGTTTAATAAGGTTAGCTACATCTCCTCCTAGTTAACTTAGGGCGTAGTAGAGTCAGTTAGCTTTAGTTAGGTAACAGTTAGCATTACCAGTTAGCTTATTTTTAAGTCAGCTTAAAAATAATTAAAGCTTTTATTATTTACTAGTAAATACTAGGGGGTCTAGTAGTTTTTTGAATTGTTATAGTATAGTAGATGGATTTATAGGATAAATATCCATAGCTGGCTTAAGATTCGTACCCAATAAGCCAGGTCTAGATTTAGTGTTTGTACCAACTTAATGGTATAATTAAGTCGTATCCAGGGGCACGAAATACGTATAGTATCGTATACTCTTTTAGATAATGGTGACTGTCGATTGTATAAAGCAGACTACATAGTCTATATACTAATACGCCTCCCCCTTGATTAGTTAGTGCTCTAGGAGTGCACCAGACGCGTAAGCGGGTGGTTAATACACCAAACGCGTAAACGCGTGGTTGATGTACCGAACGCTTAAGCACGCGGTTGGTACAACAGGTGCTATAATTATACACTAGCGGTACTTAAAAAATAAAACCACTTATATATAACCTCCGTAATTGCCTCAATAGAACCGTAAAACACGTAAGAAAATACATAGGAAATCCCTCCCAAGGTGCCCTCTAGCCTGCCTTCCAAACGGTGCTCCAAGTCGGCCGTAAGTCCTGCTTACAGTCCGCAAAATAAGCTGTACGGCCTTCCAACGGGCCGTAAATATACCGTACGGCCTTCCGACGGGTTGTAAACAAACTATACGGCCTTCCAACAGGCCGTAAATAGACCATAGGTGCTCCGTTAGTCTCATTCTACCCATTCTATAACCTTTAGGTTGAGCTTATTTGTGTTAATTAGGGTTTTTAGAGCTTAACACGGCTTTGCCTTAGTTATGGCGTCTGCTGGGTTGTCTTCGCTGCTGATCTATTTGACCTCCGTAATCTCATGTTGTTTGTAGGCCTAACGTAAGCACATTAGGTTGACTATAAGCCTTTTCTCTTATATCGTACCTAGTTTGACTAGGTAGTTGTAGAGGGACTTTAAATCGGTATATAAAACCAGGGGTAGCTGCTCCAATTATAGGATCTTCTGGATTGTTGATTTAATTACGGCTGCTATATCAAAGCCATGGGCTAGTGCATATAGTTCAGAAGCTAGTACACTGCGGGTTACTCGTTTGCGTTTAATTGAAGACCAATATAGTATATTTGCGTCTTAATTATGGTCCATAAGTATAATTACAAAGCCAATTTGCAATAATAGGTCCCTATTATTGGCGAAGGAGGCGTCCATAAATACTATTACGCTAATGGAATTTAGGTCTAGCGGTATAAAAGTAAGTCCTCTTATCACATTGTTAATCTGCCATTAAATGCGCTTATTAAGCTGCTTAATATTTTCTTCTTACGGATCTACTGCCTGGGCCGCAAAGGACAAGTCATAGGTAGATTTGGGTTAGTAGACTATGGCAATATAGGCGCCTCTTACACGCTATACAGCGTATTAGTCCTTTATATTTACGGTCTTATGGGTCTCTCTGCGGGAACTGGTAAGGTTTATAGGCTTTGCTATAACAAGCTTTAGGTTTTAAGCTTGGCGTTCCTAGGTTAGCTAGATTAAGTTGCCCTTTTATATAATTAAGCCTCTGTTAAACTTAATTAGAGTCTACTTAGTTAACTGCTCTTACAGCTTTACTAGGAACTTAGCTTCTTATAGTTTAGTCTCCTTTATATCCGCAAAAATCTAGTCCACTAAAAAGAGAGTATTGTCTGTTTAGAGCCCAATAATACTAAGGCCGTTTAATAGGGTATATAGAAGGCAAGGGTTATAGGTTAACTACTCCATCTTAAGTTTACGGACGTAATGCTGGTGATATATCTTAAACTAGTAGTTTCCAGCTTCTAGCACTTTGTAAAGTGGTTTTATAACCCGTAAAATTATTCCTAGTTACAAGTTAAGCTTAGGGGGTGGTTGTATAAAGATATCCCTACTTAGGTAGGTATTAGACTGCACATAGGCTTGTAAGATGTCCCATAAGTAGAGGGCTATGGGCTTAGTTTGCTGTAGTCTAGGTATAAGTGCAAGTATAATCCGTTGGCTGACTTATTAAATTATAGGCAATTATATAAGGACTAAGCCCTTTCTCTAGTTGTTGTAAGCTTATATAATAAGCCTTAATTTCTTAAAGGCTTTATTAGTACTAGGGTGCTTAATTTTATTAACAAAGCGTAAGTTAAATATACAGACGCCTTGCAGGACATCTTTCTCTATTATAACTGTAAAGACGCCCTTTTTAAGTAGTCCATTAATCTCTTTGCGTCTTAAGTCCGTAAAAGGGTTTTCCTATACTAAAACTAATATATCCGCAGGCGGAGGTTGTCTTATAGATGTACCTACAGAGGTTAGGTAATTCTCCATTATAGGGTTCTTAGTTATGGGGTGCTTTTAGGGGCGTCCTCAGCCACGCTTTATAGCAGGTTTAGTAGGTTCAGTGGGTTTGCGGGGGACTTCCGGAGTAGGTAGGGGTGCTTCTAGTTTATCTGGTTTAGCGGGTGCTTCCAGTTTATCTAGTTTAACATTATGGGTGTTTTCAGGCCAAAAGTAGGGTTTTATAGACGTGCTTCTAAAGCTGGTTGGTCCGCTAAGAAGTTATATATAGTACGTTTTGTTTTCTATAGCTAGTAAACAATAAGGTCCAGTCCAATTGCCGCTCTTACGCCATATAAGGACTTTAGAGTTAAATGGGAGGTTATATACTAAGGTTGTATTAGGTCCGTTGCGGTAATGCAGGGCGCTATTAACAGCTTATTTAGCCCGTAATTTAACTATTTCGGCTATTGCCTTCCGTATTGCAGTTGCTCGTTCCGTAATAGACAGGGTAGGAGGGCCTAGGTTGCTTATCCTTAGGTAGGCTCCGTAAACCAAGAGGGTGGGTACTAGTCTATTAGGGCCAGCGGTATTATTAATGGCTTTTACAGCCATCTATAAAGCCAGTTCCTTTTAAATATCCTTATACTTGTCTATAATAATCTAGTAAGCTCTCTATAGAGCTAGGTAAGCTTGCTTAATAAGCCTAATAGACTAATATGCCTTAACTAGAACGGCTTTTGTTAAAATAGCCATGGCTATAATATACTGTTGGAATTTCTTGCTAATAAAGTTCCTACTGGCGTTATAGGTAATATACTTAGGAGGTCCAAGGTATGTGTTAATTTAGTAGGTCTGTAAAATGTCCTAAGTATATTTTGTGGATATATTTTGCAACTAACGGGCGGCTTGGTAGCGGGTTGCCTTATCAATTATATATAATACTGGGCTGCCGTTAATGTACATAATATCTACGTACACTGAGTGGTTGAAATTGAGATCCTTATAAAGGGTGAACTTAAATTGGCCTGGGGAATGTCCGTATTTCTAGCAAAAGGAGCAGTATTTGGTTAGGTGGTTAATTGCCTTCCTGTTAACGTTGTTATATCCAGAGCGTTTAAGGACTCTATATAACTTTTTGGCTAACGGGTAGCCAAAACAGTGGTATAAGCAGTGGATTTCAGTACTGGTAAGATAGCATAGGTTGTAGTTAAAAGATTCCTAAATATAGGTCTATAATATCTCTCCCTATATAAGGAACGGGTGTCCAAATTGTTATATAATTGGTAGGGTGACATGCTTGCTTCCTAGGGCAGTTATAGGGCCAATTATAGTGTCCGTAACATTATTATAGTAAACCTGTAACCTATCTATGTCCGCAAGACAGAGTAGGAAAGGGGTGTCCGCTTTTACTACATGGAAGTTAACTAGGCTAATTAGGGTCTTAACTGCCACTAATTTAATTAATATGGTTGAGCCGATGCCGAATTAGACGTTTATGGCCCCAGTTTACATAGTATTAATATCCGTATTATTATTTACGGTAGTCTTATATATAAGGTACTGTCCGTAACCTACAGTAGACTTCTTAGAGGCACCTATATTAATTATAACGCCATAGAATTCTTTGGGGGTGTAGTATTCTGTAGTAATATATGCAAATGGGTCCTATTTGCGGTCCGTAACGTCCATAACGGGTCTAATGGGTGTGCTTATGGGCCAGTTTTTAGGTGCAATTAAGTGTGTAAAGGAGCGGTTGGCTAATACGGTTGTAATATTAAAGGCTTAGCTGTCCGTAAAAGGTTTAAAAGTAGTTAAGAATGTCTCTGAGGTCTCCTGTTCCTAAGTATCTAAGTTAAAGTTAATTATAAGGGCTTTTATTAATTTGTTAAGAGACTCTTCTACCTTCTTTCCTTTATAGTCTAAGATAAACTGGTTAATCCGTCTGTTAAATCTCTTCTTAGACTTGTTGCGTTCTTCCTAGGTATGCCTTGTAGACCAATATTCTTCCTTACCACATACAAAGCACCTCTAATTGGTTTGTCTGCGGGGGTATGCTTTTATATGGGAGTTGCTGTGGGGGTTACGGGTAGGACCTAGTTAATGCGGGTGCTGCTAGCGGTAGCGGCGGTCCGTAAAGTAGGCATCTAAGTCAGTTTGCGGATTTTGTAGGTCCGTAACGAAGGCTTAAGTACTGCCTAGCGGGTTTAAGGCTTTATACGTTATAATAGAGGACTGTAAATTATTAATAAGGCTAGCTATAGTATCTGCGGGCTTGTAATAGGTATATTTATAGGGTTCCATTTCCTGGCAAGCCGTAATAAGTTTATTGTGTAGGAAGTCGTCCGTTTAAAGCTTGATATTAAGACTGTGCTATAGGTGGTGGAGGTCTTTAATAAGGATTTGCAGGCACTCTATAGTTAATTTTTTAGTGTTCTTATCCATTACGGTCCGTAACTTGGTCGTATTCCATTGGGTAAGGATATCACGCTTATATTCCGGTCCTTTAAAGTAGTTGCGTGTGGCTTTACATAGCTTATTAAAGGGAACACCAAGGGGGTTGCTCTTGAGGTTGGTGTAGTAGTAGTTAAGTGCTAGGCCGCGCAGTATAGTAGAGTAGGCTTGGCTAAACTCCTGTTTAGGAATATTGGCCTTCTAACAGAGGTCCGTAAAGATGGTCAGTTTAAAGTCAAAGTTGTTGTTTTTACCGCTGTACTTAGATTTGTTGGTATAGAGCTTAGCCAGGTTGGCTAGCTCCTTGCTATAGGTCTTTGCTTAGGTGGTTTGCGGATCTATAACTTAAATGGAAGGGTTTTGGTCCGTATTTTAGTTTACGGGGGTATTACAGTCCGTAACTTAAGCACTAGGTGTGCTTTAGCCTATAAGATTAATTCCAAAACTGCTTAGGTTTATAGGACAAATTTGGTTAAGTGGGTTAGGTATAAGGCCAGCAATCCCGTTAAGTTTAGAAGAAGCAAAGAGTTCTTTAATAGCTTTGACCTGGTCTAGGATTTCCTCTTTAGTTTATTCCGTTTAGTCCTTCTTATATATTATATTATATAAAGACTATGTAATAGTAACTCGCTTGTCCCTTTTAACCCATACACCTTAGTAACGTAAAAGGGTTTATAGGTTACGGATAGTAGTAGGGTTATAGGCCTTAAAAATAGCTTCTATAAAGTCCGCAAAGTCTTCCTAGTATTGCTCCTATAGGTCATCATTTATAAGCTTAAAATATTTATATTTAAGAACTTTGAATTTAATATAGTTATTAACATCGGTTATGGACGTAAGGTTAACTCCCTGCCTCCACTTTTCTTAACCTTCATTAACTTGCTTGCTTAGGTCTGCTATACTATATAGTGTAGTATAGTGCGTTGCGGGTAGGGAAGGTCTTATAGTGGTCCATAAAGGCGGTTAACAGGTCTGTGACAGTTTACAGGAGGGTAGAGGGTTTCCGTAAGGTCTTATAATGGTCCGTAAAAGCGATTAATAGGTCTGTAGTGGTTTGTAGAGGGGTAAGGGGTCTCTATAAGGGGTCTAAAAAAGAGGTTAGAGGGTGTGGTAGGAATAGGGGTTTAAGGTTTAGAGGTAGATTAAGGGTAGGGGTTCCGTATAGGTCTATATTCGCGTCTATTATACTTCTAGTAAACCGTACTAAGACTTAAATAAGTATATAGAGTTGGTAATAAGTCCGTAATCCCCAACTTCTAACCTTCTAGTAGGTCGTACTAGGAGTCTAAATAGGTAGTCGCTGTTATATATCACTTAGTAGGAGGTATCGAGTAATTGCTGATCTATGTGCGCTTACTAATCAGTGTTTGTACTAACTTAATAGTACAATTGAGTCGTATCCAGGGGCACGAAATACGTATAGTATTGTATACTCTTTTAGATAGTGGTGACTGTCGATTGTATAAAGCAGACTATGTAGTCTATATACTAATACACCTCCCCCTTGATTAGTCAGTGCTCTAGAAGTGCACCAGACGCGTAAGCGGGTGGTTGGTACACCGAACGCGTAAACGCGTGGTTGATGTACCGAACGCTTAAGCACACGGTTGGTACAACAGGTGCTGTAATTATACATTTAGTTATTTTTATCTTATCTATAGGTAGCGTGTTAGCAGCCTCTTAGGCTAGTATTTAGTCTTAGGGCCCTAACGCAAGTGCCTTAAGGATGCGGACTTCTTCTTAAAGTGCTTTAATTAATTCCTAGTGCCGTGCTTCTTGTTTAGCTTATTGTTTAGCTATAGCGGCCTAGTTCTATACAAGGGCGTCTATAAAAGACTTCTACATATTTGCCAATTGTTTTTAGAGTGCGGATATAATATTAGCGGCCGTTATAAGGGCTTTAAGGTTATTCTATATTTTAGATGGGGCAGGGCAGGGCAGAGTATAGGTTTTTAACGTAACATAGTATTACAGAGTGAGTATAAGTGACGATAATATATAGTAAAGTAGATATTATTAGGCTACGTATATAAACTGTGTAATAATGTTAAGACATTATATAAGGAAAGAAAGTAAGGAAATAGGAGGAAAAGGGTATATATTATTAACTTAGTTGCTTAGTTAATACATACACGGGGCAGAATAGGCTTTAGGTTATAGTCCTAGCAGAACTTGGCAGAATTCGGCGGAATATAGTGGAGGACGGCAGATTGCCGTAGATTGCCGTCACATAATGGCAAATTGCCTTAGATTGCCGTTACGTGATAGCAAATTGCCCCAGATTGCCATCACGTGTCTTAATTAACTGAGTCATTAACATAGAGGTTGAGACAGTGGAAACAGGTAGACGTGTGCGAGGTGTCACGGGGTAGTCCCGTGATATAGCAGTAGTATTCCGCTAATCCGGAGACGGAAGATTAGCGGCAATAGTAGTAGGAGTAGGTGTAGGGGGGCTAGAGAAGTAGGGGGTAGTAGTAGTAGCAATAGAAGCAATATATATAATTAGCAATATAATACTATTATACTTACTATATAATATACCTAGGTAGACCAAGAGACCTTTTACGCCTATTACTATCCTTATCTAAGGAAGGGACGTCCTAGATATCTCCGCTGGCGGCTATAGCAAGGTATACGCGTAAGGGGCGGCGCAGCTAGTAGATAGGCGGCAGTAATGCCAAAGCAGTTAATACAAAGAATAACAATAACGGTGGTAGTAGCGGCGGCTGCTGGGGAGGCTATAGAAAAGGTAAAGGATTTAGTAGAGGTAATAGAGGAGATCCTATTACCTTATTAGTAAAAGCATTTAGATTAAACTTAGAGTTTTCTATTATAGTAAGCTTAAAGACAAAGGCATAAATTAGTTAGATCTACCTTTATTTTATGTAGAGGAAAGGTTATATTTATAACGTAGTCTGTAGGCAAGTAAACTATGCGGGCAAGCAGGCCACATTAAAACTCACCAAAAACTAGAGAATTCATACCTTAATATCTTAACAACCACTTAATAATAAATTCTAAAAATGTAGATTTAGACTTTTATATATACTCTGCAGCTTCTATTAAAGTTATATAGTAAATAGTTTAGTAGTTTTTAAGATATTAAATTTTGGGGGCCGAAATGAGGTTAAATTACTATATCTTAAAAACCACTTAACTATTTACTATGCAACTTTAATAGAAGCTATAGGGTATATATAAAAGTCTAAATCTAAATTTTTAGAAGTTATTATTTAGTAGTTATTAAGATATTAAAGTATAAATTCTCTAAGTTTTAGTAAGTTTTAATATGGTAGCCTACTTACCTATATAGCCTACTTGCCTGCAGACTACGTTATAAGCTTGTTCTATTATTATAGGTAACACAAGGTGATATCACGTAGCTACGGTTCGTAGATAGTATGATAATTGTTCGATTGTTTTCTTCTAATAAGGAAGGGCGAGGAGCTTAAGGCTCCTCGCCACGCTAGTGTCGTGGCGACACGTAACCACGTAACCACACGTGATATATTCCCGACACTGGCAATTCTTCTTTTATGGGTTGCCTGTGTGACTATGCCGTTCTAACCGCTTAACTAGTGTAACAGATATTAATCCTTCTTACTTACTATTACCATTGTAATATAAGTCTCGCTGTCCCAAATTTACTAAAGAAATGGTGGTTGACCAAGTAGTAAACCTTAAACTATTATAACCTTAAATTGCCTTTTAGTACGTAATACTTTCTTACTAGAAAATCCTGGGTAGATTAACCAGGGAACTATATTATTAAAATAGAGTTGCGGAGCTTATTAATATCCGGCTCTATTCTAGAATCCACCTCCACTAGATCCTCTACAAGAGCCTCCTCCGCAGTAGCCAGAGCCTCTGCGTCTATTATAGCTGCCACGGCCTCATCTATACCCACTTCATCCATAGGAGCAATCAGTGCAGTACTAGCCGTTATTATAACTGTCATATTCGCCGTAATTAAGCTCCTGCTAAGGGTAGTTATTAAAGTAGAATTGCTGTGCCTTATAAGAGCGAATAGTGGTACTAATTGCAGATCTTAAGTTATCTGATTTTCCAGTGATCTTGCTATAATAGGAGCTACTAGCACAATCTTTAAGCGTGACCGAAAATGCACTGTAGTGTTAAATTGGTAGATACTAGGGAACTGAAGACAAAGGTTATTGCGGAGGTTATTGCGGAGATTACTGCGGAGATTGCTACGGAGATTGCTATAGAGGTTGCTGCAGAGGTTCTTATCAAGCTTGCTACTGGTGGGTTAAGATATCATTCACAGATCTGGCTTATTATGCCGGTTGTCTAGTTGCGGTAGGGGTTAGAGGAAACGTCTCGGCGCTTAAGTTAAACGAGGTTGAGAATCTCTGGTGGGACGGAGCTTAAGGCACGGGTTAAGATACGGCAGCCTGAGGAACTTAAGGTATTTAATAGCCTAAGGTTGTCTGTGGTGGTTCTTATAGAGCTTGCTGCTGAGATTGCTGCGGAGATTCTTGCGGAGGTTGCTGCGGAGGTTAAAGCGTCTCTAGTAGTGCAGCGATTGGGACAACTGGTGGTGCAGCAGTTGGAATAGCTAGTGGAATTGGCGGAGCAGCTAGTGGTTAGGCTGGAGATGCTTATATAGCTAGTAGGGGACTATAGAAAGGTGTTAATTATAGCTATTCGTTGTTAGGATTCCATTAAGAGTTAAACTTCTTTATAGTACGTATTTGGTGCTCAATCTCTTATAAAGTCCATTTGTGCTCTTCCTTTACGTTAAGGACCTGCTCCTAAATGTTGTCTCTAATAATGCCCCCATCTATAGGGACAAATACTCCATTCTCCTAAAGAAAGTCTTGAAAATCCTAAACAATATTAACATTGCTAAGTGCCTAGGTGTCAGCGGTCCATCCTACAAAATCCTCCCTAAAATATTCCCATAGTTATACATCGGCGTAGTGTCTACTTTGGTAGAAGAGAATATAGTGTAGGAGGAAGCCATTAACTTATTTTGCCGTACAGGTTATTGTATTAAAAACGGGAAATTCGTCCCAATCTTTATTAATAAGTTTCGCGTACGTAGCTACCCCTAGTGGTAAGGAGTCTCTCTAGTTAGTAGCCATGTTTTCAGAGGAAGGGAAGTATTAATAGTATAGGGATTGTCGTTTATTGTTTAGTACGCGTTTAGACAAGAATCTATAATTATAGGGCTCAGGACCAGTTCTGGCCTTAAATCGCGAAGACTTATAAAGCGTATTATTCTGCGTAATGGACGCAAGAATCTATAATTTAGGAAAGGCTCAGGACCAGTTCTGGCCTTTAGATCCTTAGATTTATGGAAGAGTTCTATTTAAGGTTTAGGACCAGTTCTAACCTCAAAAAACAGCTTCCTCTAGCACGAGTAGCACTGGTACAGTGGCTCGTCTCTTCTTAGTGGAATACCTAGCTGTTCTGTGGTATAACAGTGAAGTTAACCACTGATTAGTGTAGGTAACACAAGGTGATATCACGTAGCTACGGTTCGTAGATAGTATGATGATTGTTCGATTGTTTTCTTCTGATAAGGAAGGGCGAGGAGCTTAAGGCTCCTCGCCACGCTAGTGTCGCGGCGACACGTGACCACGTAACCACACGTGATATATTCCCGACAATTATAATAGTAAATAATAGTTATTATAATAATTAATAATAGTTATTATAATAATTAATAATAGTTATTATAATAACTATAATACTATTGTATAACTAGAACTTAAGATTATACCAACTTGCTCACTAATAGGCTTACTAGATCTCTATTAGATTAAGTAATAGTAGATTAAATAACAGAGTAGCGTTAGGTAAGAAAGGATAGTAAAGAACACTTAGGAAAGGTCCATTGCCGCTAAAACACTAAAATCCTATATATAGACTATATATAGCATATAAACTTAAGCCTTATATAGTAGGAAAATTAGAAAGATCGCGTTCTATACGCGTCTTACCAAAATTTTGGTTAAAAAGGCGGGGAACTGACGCGCCAAGCTTCGTCAAATTTTTTAGAATAACGCCTGCACGCGCCCACAGATTACCATGTACAGCATCTCTTCAATTCCGGTGGTTAGCGCAGCCACTTCCGCACGGCCTTTTTGTAGGGGAAATTTTGGTATTTTTGCTGTTTAGGGGAATGTTGGCGAAACACGCTAACCACCGGATGCGCTACAAGGGGGTAACATGAGCGGGCCACCAGCGCTCCCTGCAAGCGTCTCCTGCTAGTGCTTACATCGCCATATTGCCTACGTATTCTAGCAGCCTCCTTACCATTGTAATTTAAGGATTACTACTCATGAGCCATACGCGATATGGCTAAAACCACGCCAACGCTAGCAGGGAGCGCTGGTGGCCCGCTCAGGTCGTCCCCTTGTAGGATGCTGTAGATTGGCGTTGTACTAGGCTAGATTGGCGTTATACTAAGCTAAATTGGTGTTACGCTATATAAAGCTATTAAGCCTCAATCGGCAGGAGGCGGATATTGAAATAAACGAAACTTTGGAGGTGGATTTTGTATAAACCCCTATAATTTATCGTGGCTTCTTGCCATTTAATTAATCGCTAAAAGTTAAGGGATGTCGTGCGCGCGCAGCTTCTGAATCAAATTCGAATTTCCAGCTTTGAAACCAGCAAGAGCCCTTTGTAAGTTCTGCTCTTTTTAATCCCTATTGAATGGTTGGTTGTGTAGAAAATGGGGGATAAATCGGTGGTTTGATTTTGGTTTAGTGGCCGTGCAGGGACACCGAGTTCTAAGAGTCCAAGGTTAGTACCTTAGAGGATAGACTGTCGTTCCTAAGTGCGTATGAATTAATTGTCGCCGTACAAATGATAGGATAGGTATATGCATCAATCCCGCTGAAAAGTTTTACAGCTGAAAGCCTGGTATTTGATACTTCATGACTCCTTCCCAAAACAACTAAAAGGATTTCGGGCTTGGCTGCATAACCCACAAATTGAGTCATCCGTGCACCCTTGGACGATCTGTGGACTGATTTTAAAGCTAAAGAGCGGAAAACCTGAAAGTGCCACCGTTCTTTTACTGAAAAAACTGAACCGCCAACTCTGTGATGTCCCTCTTGACGTTGTGGCCAATCTTGGCTGCTGCTGCCGGCCTCTTTTTTACGCTCTTCGCATCCGGACCAGCCCTCGCAAACCTCACCCAAATCTCTCTCCACGGATACAAGCAACCCGATAAAGATCAACTTTATGCGGACAAAGATGGGACTGCGACGGCAGAAAGCCAACAGACCTTCCCTTCCGGTAGACTTCAAACGACCGTACTATCGATTGCATCACTTGCCGGGGCTTCGTTGGCTCTTAGCTCTGCTATTTGTGAAGATTCAAGTCGCTCAAACAAATATGATTGTATAGAAGCATTAGAATGGCTCAACTTTGCGGCTTTAGTGAGTATTTACTTCTTCGTACTCTCAACACCTACTTCTCATCCCAACTGCAACACACATTTCGACCAACACCCGTTCAAACATTCCAATATCCTGCTGTTTTCCCGTTTTCTTGGGGTTGTAATGAACGGTGCTTGTCATGAGTATGGAAATTTGCAACCGAATTGTGCCGTATAGCGGTCAAGCAGTCACCACTTGACCGCCACTGCTGCAATCGATGCACAAAAGCGATCTTCATTAATTGCAGCATGCTAACTTGTGCACAGATCTTTGTATTCATACAGTCATCCGCCATCACACTGACAAAAGATCCCCTGCGCCGGTTTGAACTCACAATTAATAGTGCCGCAACACAAGCTGTCTTACTCGCCGTAATGTGCCTTCAGCAAAACGTCTGGGAACTAAGCCGTCCACATCAAGACTTCGTGATTGGAGAGATAATTCTATTACTAATCGGATTTTCGGTATGCTTAACATTTCCCCGAAGACCAGAAGTTTATCATGCTGGGAAGGTCGTAGATGGTCAGTGGACCGTCTCAGCAATCACCCATCTCTCGTGTTCGTGGTGTGCACCTCTACTAGCACTTGCCGTATCCAAAGGACACCTCAGTTTGGAAGATCTGCCTACAATGAACCATATAGCCAGATCAAGAGAACTCCATGATTCTTTCAACAAAAGAGGACGAAAGGGTAGACTTGCTAAACTCATCATCATCTCGCATGCACCAGCCATAATATTGCAACACATAATTACCTTAATAGATGCTGTCATGGCATTTATGCCTCAATATTGTTTCTTTAAGCTCTTGAGCGCTCTCGAGAATCAGTCGTCCGATGTTTCGGTAAGTATAACTGCGACAACCTGGGCAGCTGGATTAGGCCTATCTATGCTGCTTCTGAACTTTGCTGGTACGTTAGAAATATTGCTTGACTATGATATCATCTGTTGATCAATTCTGACCATTTACAGGGACTTACATGTGGTAAGGCCAGCGTCATATTTTCTTCTCTCTCGCATTCCGCATTCTTGGTTTACCATAAAAATATAGGTTCACGAGCCGCAATCTTCTTCATGTACCTCTCCGTGTGCAACTCTCCGCTCTGGTTTTTGCGAAATCACTGCGCCGAAAGGATGTCAAAGGTGTCCAAAGGCGCCAATCTGTAGCAGCTAATATCGACGGAGAATCTTCTATGGTCACCGTCAATGGTGGCGGTGAGGTTGAAGGGCATAATGAGCCGGAGGAAGACTTACGCAAGACTCGCCAAGGAACTATCAATCTCGTTGGTTTTGATGTAGCTAGAGTCGCGGATTTTACAATATTCCAGAATTTCTTTCTTCTGGTTATCGGCAAGATGGCAACATCGTTCACTTTCCTGGGCCTCATTGTCGGGTAAAGCATTTCAAAGCCATCAGAACTACGGTACTGTAAATAAACTAATTCGAAATAGGTGGCAGGCACTACTTGCAGGTATTACAGTGCAGCTCATAACATTTCCCATTAATGCTCATTATGCCAAAAAGTATACTGGTGCTCAGGTGCGTCTAGTCTGCTTAGGAGATTCCTTAGAATCTTTTTCATTAATACATTACTCCCGAACGACGCTTCATTTCCTATACTTTGCTGAAAGAATTCCGTCTTGCTCTCAAACATTACCTTAGATTAGTTTCCTTCCTGTTAGCATGTGCTACTACCTAGGACTTGAATTGGACTAATTTGCCTTATACTTCTTAGACCAATCTCATGAATGCTCGCGATAGGAAACTCGCGGTTTTAAATGAAGCTCTTTCCGGAATACGCCAAATTAAACTTTCGGCACTAGAAAACCGATGGCAGGAGAGAATTCTGGAAGCCCGCGAGCAGGAACTTAATACAATATGGGCAGGGTATCGTGCTGATTGTGCCCTTATATTTTCGTGGGTCTTAGGCCCTGTCCTACTCTCTGCCGTCTGCATTTCAGTATATGCAATGATACATGGAAGTATCTCAGCATCGGTTGCGTTTACAACAATCAGCATTCTAGGGCAAATTCAATCAGACATGGCCTGGATTCCGGAATTAATCATGCATGCCATATAAGCTTGGATCAGCTTGGAAAGAATCGAGGCATATTTGAATGCTCCTGAAAAGATTAATCGCACTGTTCCTGGAGAGGCAATTTCATTCAAGAATGCGAAAATTGCGTGGCCCTCAGATGATGACGTTAATGAAGGGACCTTTGTCCTAAGGGATTTGAACCTTGCAATTCCCAATAATGAGCTGAGCGTCATTTCTGGACAGACTGGTTCGGGCAAGAGCCTTTTACTGGCCGCAATACTCGGCGAAGTTGATCTTCTAGATGGGTCGATAACAATTCCGAGGGCTCCTTCTCCCCACGAGAGGTATGATATGAAGGCAAACTCATCAAACTGGATAATTCCATCAGTTCTGGCTTTTGTGAGTCAGCAACCCTGGATAGAGAATTGTACCTTCAGAGATAACGTCCTATTCGGGTTGCCCTACCATGAAGAGCGGTATAGAAAGGTGCTTTCTGCTTGTGCTCTGGATCAGGACCTTCATCTCTTAACCGATGGAGATATGACAGAGATTGGCGCCAACGGGATTAACTTGAGCGGTGGACAGAGATGGCGCATTACCCTTGCTCGAGCACTGTACTCAAGAGCTGGAATACTGGTCATGGATGACATTTTTAGTGCCGTCGATGCCCATGTTGGCCGTCATCTTTTGGAGAATGCCATAGCGGGTGAACTTGGCCAAAACCGCACAAGGATCGTAGTAACCCATCATGTCAGCTTATGCCTCCCTAAGACGAAATATGCCATCCACCTGGGAGACGGCACAGTAGACTATGCAGGGCTAGTGGATGAGCTTCAAGAAGTCCTCAAGGACGAAGAAGAGGCAATCTCTGAGGAGGAAGATTACATTCCGCTCTCGGCACAAGAAATGGCCAAGAAAAGAACATTGTCTGTTAGTTCTAATCATGGTCCACGGCGAACTTCTGCAAGCAGCAAAGAGCGTATCCGTAGGATTAGTAGACTCTCTCAACGTCGGATGTCTACTTTCGGCTCAAGATCTCATCAGTTCGATGATGGTGAGCTCTTAGTTAGCTCGAAAGCTCCTCCTAAGAAGTTTGTTGAGGAAGAGACAAAAAAAACCGGATGTGTATCTTTCTCAGTCTACTATCAGTATATGGTAGCCGCTGGTGGTACATGGTTCTGGTGTGGGATCTTCGCTATATTTGCTTTCTATGAAGTGGCTTATCTCGGACAAGTAAGCTAGTCTCACGTATTAGGAAGCCATATCGGCCATATTCTGGCTTTTCGAGTTCGTGCATACGTATGCTGACCTTCAATAGTTCTTCTGGGTTGCAGTATGGACTCGAAGCTACAAGGCTAAAGAAACACTGATGCGAATGGTATCAAATCCTTACCCTTTTCAGGCGTTCACTGTTCCGTCCTTTCACCTGGATAGCATTGATCCCGAGCTTCAGTATTACCTTTCCATATACTTCGGGATTGCATTGTTCCTCTGCGTGGAGGGTGCTTTGCGATACTTCATTGTATACTGGAGTTCTATTAACGCGAGCCGGAAGCTCTTTCACGACTTCACGTATGCTGTTCTTCGAGCTCCGTTGAGATGGCTTGACACAGTACCTCTGGGCCGTATTTTGAACAGATTCACTAGCGATTTCAAAGTGGTCGACTCTGAACTGGGCATAGCTGTGTCGATGGTGCTCAATTTCTCTATGAGAGTCATTGGCATCACGGTAGCAGGGTAAGCATATATATTTTGTTAAATTTGCGAGATAGGGATTACAGTCAGGACTTCAGACCATCTGAAGTTCGATTTCAGCACTCGAAGCATTTGCAAACTTACCATGCTAACCTATCGTAATAGACTCATGGTCTCGCCCTACGTGATTGTCTTCGCACTCATCCTATTTGCGGTAAACGGTCGCTTCGCATTTTATTTTATGCAGGGCGCTCGTGAGGCTAAAAGGCTGGAAAGTGTAACAAAAAGCCCGGTATTTGAGCTTTTCGGGACTGCGCTGACAGGCTTGAGCACCATTCGTGCCTTTTCAAAAACGGATGTTTACATAAATAATATGTTTGAGAAAATCGATGCTCACGGCCGGTCGGTCTGGTACATGTGGCTATTCAACCAATGGCTTGTCTTTCGGCTTGGAGTGCTTGGAGCCACCTTTACTGCGGCGATGGCCTTCCTCGTCGTGTCAGTGCAAAATATCGGTGCTCCGCTTGCTGGATTCGCTTTGACTTTCACACTTCAATACTCCGACTCAGTTATGTGGGTACTTAGACAGTTCGCAACCGTCGAACTGGGCATGAACGCCACGGAGAGAATTCTAGAGTACTCTGAGCTCCCGATCGAAGATCCCAGCGGCGTTGACCCACCTGCTGCATGGCCTACGGAGGGACGACTTGAAGTGACGGACTTGGTGATTGGCTATGCTCCTGACTTACCTCCGGTACTTAAAGGCCTCACCTTCAGCATCAAGCCAAACGAGCGAATTGGTGTGGTTGGACGGACTGGAGCCGGCAAATCCTCACTCACACTCGCGCTCTTCCGTTTCCTCGAGGCGCGCGAAGGCAGTATCATCATTGACGGGGTAGACATCTCCAAAATCAAGCTGAAGGATCTGCGAAGCCGGTTAGCCATTATTCCGCAAGACCCGGTCCTCTTCTCCGGCACTGTCCGCTCGAATCTTGACCCGTTCGACGAACACTCAGACAGCGAACTACGGGAAGCATTGCAGCGTGTCCACCTGATCCCATCTTCATCAAGTCCCTCAGCGACCGCTTCTTCGTCCTCGTCTACTGCCGGCGATACTGAACCTGGACAGGCTTCTCAATCAAATATCAATCCATTTACCTCTCTCTCCACTGCCATTGCCGAGAGCGGGCAGAACCTCTCCCAAGGCCAGCGACAGCTACTCTGTCTCGCGCGCGCGATTCTCTCACGGCCTAAGTTGCTGGTTCTTGACGAAGCGACTTCGGCCGTTGATAAGGCGACCGACGAGCTCATCCAGCGCAGCATCCGCGACGAGTTCAAGAATAGCACCCTCATTGTGATTGCGCATCGGCTCAGCACCATTGCGGATTTCGATCGTATCTTGGTTATGGGTGAGGGCAAGGTCATCGAGTATGGTACGCCGAGAGAGCTGTTGGAGATGGGAGGAGCATTCGGAGAGTTGGTGGGTAGGAGTGGGGAGGAACTGCTAAGGGAGGTGATTTTTAATAATGTTGGAACGTGAGAGGTAACGATTGAGAGGCTAAAAACCGCGGCATAACTTGTTAAATTGTATGGAGTTCGGAGTCAATACTTAAATTGTTTCTTTCTCTCATGAGCACACGTGTGAAAGGGGTGAATGGTCGCAGTGTCCGATGGCGCCCGGCTCCGGAAAGGTTTACCCGACAAAAGGGTTAGCGTGGACGGACTTAAACTTTGACCTCAACGATCTTGGCCGGACATATAAACGTCATTACCTCCGGCCGGACGAGAAAGGCACAACTCTCTTCCCAGGCATCGTCATAAGTATGAAATATTGTTAGTAAGTTGTGGGCATTTTCACAAAGAGTTACTATCATTCTTGATTACATTATGTGAAGGACGTTGAATTCATGACTAAGATATTCAAACGTTGCAGGTCATAAACCACAAAGAGGAGACAGTTTTTCAAACCTCCAGCCAGGACACCACACCTACAATTAGTATACGACTGCTTGAGGCCGAACCCTAATGATCTCTACCAACAACAGCCCAACACTGCAGGCCAAGATATTAACCCCCCTTTTCCCCAACCAAATCTCCACGCCTCGAAGCCCCATTAAAAGTTATCCAAAATCCCCGGCTGGATCCTCTCCAGCTTCCCGGACAAGTCCTTCCACACACGCACCTGCATCTCCTTCCCAAGCGGGCTCCTCACCAGCTTCGCCGGCAGGCAGACCTCGCAGTCGCTCAAATACTCGCCGTGGCTCTCATGACCTATGCCAGCGGCGCTCACCAGTGTGCGACTGCCGACCTCGGTCGAGCGAGCGTGCATTAAGAACTTCAGTATGCGGCCCGGCAGCCCTGTCTCGCGCATCAGCTCCGAGTGGCAGAAGCCCGGGTTGAGGAAGTTGATGGTGACCGGGTAGCCCTTTGGCGCGCGTGTCGCGACGATCTCGCGGCACACCAGCACCTCTAGCATCTTGCTGACATTGTAGCGGTCTCTCATGCGAGCCTTCTTGGGGTCCGACAGCGTCTTGAAGACGGATTCGCCGGGCGGCGTCATGCCGTACTCCGGGAAGTTGGTAATGAAGTGCACCTCGGAGCTCACGATGACAAGGTTCGGGCGCGTGTTGAAGCGCTTCGCTGTCTCCTTGAGCTTCGGCAGGACCAGCAGCGCGAGCAGGAACGTGCAGACGACGTTAGTCGTGATAGTCGTCTCGTCCTCTTCCGCCATGCTGAACTGCCGCGTGCTGACCCCGGCGTTCTCCACTATCGCATCGATCCGCTGCAGCCCGTTACAGCGCTCCGCGAACGCTTTTACTGACTCGTACGAGCACAGGTCCAGCGGCCAGGCTTCGACGACGTCGGGCCCGCATTTGGTCGTTTGCTCGATCGATTTTTTGGCTGTGTCGGCTTTCTGCGTGTTGCGTGATGCGATGATCACTTTGGCGGCGCCGAGCCGTGCGAAGTGGCGTGCGGCTTCGAGGCCTAGGCCTACGTTTGCGCCGGTCACGATGACGGTTTTGCCGGCCCACGATTCGGTGGGGTAGGGTGGGGTGATGAACCATTGCGAGTAGAAGAAGGAGAGGAACCAGTGGGTCATTTTGGCGTGGGTTTAAGGAAATTTGGGTGGCTATGTAGATACAATGAAATAAAAATGATGGTAGATACGTTGGTTTTGAGTTTTGGGAATGGACTGGTTGAAAGTTGGAAATAGGAGTAGATAATAGACTGGATGGAATGGTGCTGGGATTAGAAGATATGCGGGATTATATATTTCTAGGGAATGCTGCAAGGACTTAAATGAACAATATTGGAACGGAGGTGGATTTATTAACTATCATTATCTCCGCCCGTGCGGCCGGTCTTGTGGTGAGCTTTCTCGCCCCAGGTCCGGTCCTATCCTTGTGTGGCCCGGCATGTTTAGTGTAACACTGGTTCCGAGGATTTTTTGCTTCCTGTGAGCGTGAACTAAAGGGCTTGAACCATAATAATTGGATAAAATAATCATCCTAAACGGAGTGTATCTTGTTTGTCTCAATGAGCCATCATTTAGGATACAATTCCTAAAGTTAAAATTTATGACGCAGTGCTTTTACCAATATTTAATACTTATCGATAAGGATTTAGTATTTTTCAATAGCACCATAATAGCATATTATTGAATTAAATATAAATTAAAAAGCGTTTAAATATCTATATTATTATTTAATAATATAATTTTTTCTAGACATTAAAAAATACCAAATCCTTATCGATAAGTATTGAATATTAATAAAAGCACTAAAATCCTTTTAGCGGCCTTTACCTTGCAACGTTAATTCGTGTCCTATTCTTATCGATAAGCTTTAGCCATTAGATCGTTAGGATCTTAGAGCTGTGATGAGGAATATAAAGCTCTAACAAAGGGCTCGAATTTGGGCGGCTGCCAAGGCTCCGGAGAAGGCTCCGGAGAAGGCTCCGGAGATAGTTCTTTCGCTTCGAGTTAGAGGAACGACATATTTGGTAGATTGGGCGATATTACGATCAAGAAAGGTACGATTAGAAGGTATAGTGGTTAATTAATTGATGATTAAATTAATCTATCCATTCGCATCTATCTGTTATCGATAAGAACTGGCCAATCAAATCAATCAAATCAAATCGTTTGTGTTTCCGCACGGACCACCTGCATTAGGACACCAAACGTTGCATGGGATATCCTGCCGAATCACCAACACAATCAATCGACCTTCTCGTCCCTATTTGTTATCGATTATTTTTTGGAGCACTAGACCATTCAAAGGGGTAGAAACCAGCTGGTCACGCAAAGTACTACCTTCTTCCGCCATCTGAGAGGGTCCAAGGCGCTCCAACCAATGCGTATCTTCTATGCCTGTGAACTAGGTATAGTATCCGGGCTTGCAGGGCAGACTTAACTCGTTTTCAAAGAACCATACCATATATTCAAATCTTATCTGTATTACTTAGGTCTCAATGTGTAGGAAGTAAGAGAATTGTAAGAAGGTCAGTGATGTCAATAGACTGGATTGATTTTGTATTGGATTGGATTTCTTAGACTTAGAGTAGATCCAGTTAAGAACTTTAATTAGCTTGTATTTGGATTAGATTTAAAGCCTTCTTATTGTCCGAGCTTGCGAGGACTATAACTTTGGGTTTAAAATTTTCAAACCTTGCCAAGCCAGCTTCTAATTGGCTAGAAAAAGTTGTAGCGGTTAGTGTAGCGCTGGCAGAATACCTAATTAGGCTTGGTAGTATTACTACTTGGCGCATGTGACGAACACTAAAATCCTTTAAACGTTGACCTGCGACTTCCTTCTAATTAATATTACAATTAATACTACGTAAATATGGCCGATTTTATTGATATTTAATGTAGTAGATGTGGGAGAGTAAAACCCCGTAATAATTTTATTAGGAATGGGCCGCAAAAGACGCTTTTAAAGTCGTGTCGGGCATGTTGCACATAGGCGCGTTTTATTACCCTAAGTGTTTATATATACGCTAATTTTTCTAGTCCTCTAAATATCAATTAAATAAGCGGAAAGCTCTTAGTGAGCTTAATTCTAATACTTGCCGTTGTCCTGCTAAGATTTAGCGCGTTATCGCTGTTAAAAACAACACTGAAAACGCCTACTTACCGCGTGGCCATAATAGCTAGGATACACCTGAAATCGCGCAGCGCCGTAAGCAAATATACGCTATACAGCGAGGGCACCGTCTACTTGATTGGCAGGGCGTGCCCTATTTATAAACACCACTTCTCTATACTTCTAAGTAACTGGCGCTAGCTCTGCTGCCAAATCTTACACCTACACTTCCTTCCTTATAGGGCGCGGCTCCTGTAGAAACACCTGCTAATATACCTACTAAATCGCTACTACCCGTTTTAGAATTTAATTGGGAGCGAATTAAGACTTTTAGGGAGAAGCTGTAGTAGGAAGTTATAGAAACATATAGTCGCTGTAATAAATAGTGGTTTTAAATGCACCTGGCTATGCAGGGTGACAATATCGGTCTATATAAGGCCCGCGTAAGGGATGCTAAAAGCCTTAAAGATCCAAGTAAACCTTTCTTATTTAGTAACGCGAATAATATAGATCTAGGCGCCGTGCCTAAACACCTGCCTATGCTTACTAAGGTTAAGGAAATGATAATTGCTCGTATACACATTTACCTGCAGGTGGCGCGGGTACGTGGGCAGCAGTATTAATATACTAGGTATATCGTCTGCTTTGGCCAAAATACACTAAAGATGTGGAAGCAGCTGCCGCTACTACCTACAGAGCTTAATATACTAATCATTAGGCCTGCCGCCAGCGAGGGCAATTATTAGCTGTATAGGCGGTTCCATAAAAGATTTACTGTAAGGCGCTCTGCTATAGAGGTGTGGCTTTGTTTCCTTAAGAATAACTACCCTAAATACACCAACGTTGAAATAGTTAAGTAGCAGCTTGCCTCCTTACCTGTAAACAATTCTATATTAGATTAACTACGCCATGTTAACAAATTAGCTATTAATCCTCTATCTAATCCTACACCTTACCCGCGCAACCCTATAGTTTCTAAGCCTCTTAAGCATAATTTCAATGACAATATTTAGGATAGCGTTGTGCCGGACCTTCTACCTAATACTAGTGAATTGGAGCTTTTAGTACGTGAGATTGAGCAGTAGCAGGACCAGTAGAACGGCGTTAAACTTTCTACTATACGTGCCACGCCCATTAGTGAGCGAGTAGCTTTTTTTATAATAAGCAGTGCTTTTCCTACTCTATTTCCTATAGGTAGAGCTGACTTTAATCTGCTATAAAGTCGTTTAGTTAACCTTACTGCCTTTGCTAAGCATATGCTTAAATATAAAGATGGCTAGTTTAGGCGCCATCCTTAATTTTAATACTACCTATTTAACCGCATTATAAGGGAGCAGGCTTTAAACGCTATATGCTTCCTATATAGTTAATTTAACAAAAGGGACTTATCTTTAGATAAGCTTATGCGCTATGCTTAGAGGCTGTAAGGTACTAGACCTTACTAGAATTAGAAGCGGAATAAGCTTACTATATACGCCAAGAATATTAATAGGGGCTCTCTATTTTTTACCCTTAGCGCCGCTGACTTGTATTGGTACGATCTACAGTCTTATATACCTTAATTTAATAAATATAAGGACGCTAAGGAGGCCCAGAGACATAGGATTGCCGCTTAAAACCTTACCGAAAATCCTTACATTGCTACTTACTAGCTTTACTGACGTTTTGAGCTTTTTAGGGAGAATGTACTTATAGGCGTGTTTAACTCCAATAACTTTTGGTATTGTTTTAAGTGGTAACTACGCAGTAGTGGCTATATATATGGTTTCTTATAGAGCTCTACAGCGCCTAAACCGAACCCGTTAATGTATAAATTAAGAAAGGTATTCGCCGAGTACTAGGCTGCTTTTATAACTACGTTAAATCCTAATTAATATAGGCGTCTTAATATTTGCTATCCTTCTACTCTTAGCTACGAAGAACAGCTTAATACTATTTAGTGCCTCACGGCCTACCTAAACCGTTTTTAGCGCCACTGTTAATGTACTAAATCTTACTGCTTAAGGGCGAAGAAAAGCTCTAATAATGTTAACTACTGGCTCTACTTTCTATAATGTATACGCTAGGAGGTGGAGGTAATAAGGGATTAGAACCTAAGGCACTAGATATTCTATCTATAGCGGAATAATAAGCTCCTTAATAACTATAACGCCGCAATAATACTTGGATGGATGGCTAATTTAGACGCTTCGCCGGCTACTAGCGTGGCTATAATTGTTAATTATATTAGCAAATACTATAGTAAGGAGGAGAAGAAGTCGGCCTCCTATAAGGAGTTACTTAAAACGGTAACTCCACACGCGAATAAGCTGTATACTTTTAGCTCTATTGTCGCCAAGTTTATAAATAAGTTAATTAGTGAGCGAGATTGGTTGGTATAGGAAGTCTGCCACCTCCTTCTTAACCTCCCCCTAAGTTAGGGTTTTAGGTAGGTGGTAGCTTTAGATTGCCGCCAGGAAGCTAAGTAGAGCGTTGCTTATAAATTTGATAAAGGGTAGATAAAGCAGAGTAGCCGCTCCCTCTATAAGAAGTATAGGCTACGGCCAGTAGATACAGAGGATGTCACCTTCCTTAATTTTATACTCTATTATAACTATAACAAATATACGCGTCACCTAAGGGCGCGGCCGCGCGTTATATTATACTTTCCATATTATAAATCTAACTGTTTAAACCCACAGTATAGCGACTACTGCCGCATTAAACTGCTGCTGTATTACCTGTGGAGGGAGTGTAAAGATATAGCTACTGTTATTAACTAGTTTAGAGCTTCTGATTATATAGCAACCTATAAGATATATAAGTAATCTTATTAGCATATGCCTAACTACCTGTATACTAGGGATCTGGAAGATGCCTAGGAGGCTATAGATAACGTTAATGAGTTTAAGGATTATAAGATGGATGATATAGAGCTCTACCAATCTTTTAAGGCCCTTACTGCTTATACCCGGAACAAGTACGTGATTAAAATTAAGAATCCTAATAACCTTGGCGATAGAGAGCTTAATTATAACTATAATTAGAGTATCTACCGGGGCACCTAGCTGTAGCTTAATAAGAGGACCTACTGGTAGGAAGTATAATTGCAACCCCTACTAAGTTAGTTACTACTAGTGGCAACTCCGTCCTCACTATAATTGGCCTAGCGGGTTATTTACAACGCTGTAGTTAATTACTATAAGCGCGTTCTATTAGTCTATAGTCCCCCTAAGCCACTGCGGTTAAATATTAATAGCAAGGTAGAAACGGGCAAATCTTACCTTATTACGGTTCTATTTAGGACACTTAGTAAATTAGTAGCTATAGCTAGTAAGCCATTACTATTAGTAAGAGCTGCTTTTACTAGTATTGCTGCTTTTGGTATAAACGGCTAAACTATATATAATCTACTAAAGCTGCCGGTGCAGCGCCTGTTTGAAGATTTGCTGCCTATAAGCCTTACGCCTCTGTAGTAGAAGTTTAGAAATATTCACTACCTTATGCTCAACAAGAAATTAATAGTTAGGCATGTCCACCTAGGCTGGATTAATTACTGACTTTAATAGATATTTCCTAAGCGTAGGGGTGAATATTTTGGTGGATTAAGCGTCTTGCTTATAGGTAATTTCTGTTAGCTACTACCAGTAGGCCAGACGGCCTTATATCGCGAACTATCTAATAAGGTACTAGAACTCGCCCGTGCAGGAAGACTCGCGTACAAGGCAATTGATCGAACAGCCGTTCTGGATCGGGTTATGCGGCAGGGTGGTAATAACGCTAGGAGTGCCGTATTTAGGAGCGCCCTCGCAGAGCTGCGTAATAATACCATAGGCGAATTAACCTGGAGGCTTCTTTTAAGCAGGTGTAAGCAAAACCTTCCTGCTGATAAGGTTGCTAGCTTTAACAACATAATTTAACTATATAGCACCAGAGCTGCAGTTAGTAAGTATAACCACAATAGGATAAAAGACCTCTAACAACCGATATTACCTATATACGCCGTTAACACCAGTATAGGCGCCTCTAAGGCTACTCTAGAACAGTGTAATACTGTACTAAAGCTATATATGTGTTAAGGCGCCAAGGTTATGCTCCTATAGAATATCTGGGTAGATATAGGCTTAGTAAACGGCGCCACCGGTATAATTAAGGATGTGGTATAGAAGGAAGGTATAGACGTTAAAAAGGACCTCCTACAGGCGCTACTAGTTGTAGTTAATTAGTATAGCGGGTCTGCGCTATTCACTAGTAGTAACAGTAAGAAAGTAGTCCCTATCTTTCCTACTCTTTATAAGTAGGAGGGCTTTAAGGGCACCTGCTTGCGCCATTAATTTCCTATTGTTCTAGCATTCGCTCTTACTATCCATAAAAGCTAAGGACTTACGCTTAACCGGGCGGTGCTAGATATCAGCAGAAAGGAGCGCACTATAGGGCTTACTTATGTAGGCGTCTTGCGGGTAAAAAAGCTTTTAGGCCTTATATTTAAACGGGGCTTTAATAAGGAGCTGTTTAACCCTACAGCCGGTGCGAATAAGCAGGCATGACAGCAAGATTTTAAGCGGCGGTAAAGGCAGCTACTTAGAATCGACTTTCCCTAATTAGGAAATTGTATACTAGTACGGATTTAACCGGAAACCTTACTATTTAATTTGGTTTGCTGATTTTTAAATAAAGCAATACCTTCCTGCCGTTTCGTCCTATTCTTTTGGAGATATTAAGATCTACGCTATTAGAGCTATATGAGCTGTTCGATATATATACAATGATATATAGGGAGCTTTAGTATGGAGGGCGAATTAAGATTACTGCCGTTGTAGGTAGCTATTGATTTTCGCAATTCTTTTTAAAGGCCTAAATAATCACCTAAATCACGGTTATATAACTTGCGGATATTACGGATATTGCGGATATAGAACACTAGTGCCTTGGGGGCCTTTAGAGACTTCTTGTTAAATAGCCCTAATAATCTTCTTCTCTTTAGCTTATAATCTTAGTATATAGGCTACTAATATACTTAGTTCTATTGCCTAAGCCTTTACAAAATCTATATATAAATAAGGCTTCAAGCTCGGACAGGGTTTTCGTCGGTACCCCGACGGTCCGTATGTTAACTAGATATCCAATAGATCTAGATCTATATGTAGGTGGTAAGACCTCGGATATAAGCGAGCGCCGCTTAAGTATTCTAGGCTTATCGCTATATAATTAAGGCTTCATCTATTATAGCAACTAATTTAATTTAATAGAGATAATTAAGCTAAGGTAGTTAATTTGATGTAGATTAAGTAGAGAAAGTTAATCCTTATTGCGTTGCCTTTATTGCGTCGCCCTTATCGCGTCGCCTGTAAGGGATCTTTTAGCGGCTGCCAAGGCTAGCCTTCGGCTAGCCCTTGGCACCTCCTTATAAGCTCCCTTGGGCTTACAGCCCTTCCCTCCTCCTTGGTTCGTCTCTGTACTTAGGGTATTGCCATACCTACTCTTTACCATATCGTCCTCTTCCATCGACTCTCCTTGTGACTTATGCTCGGCTTGCCTGCTCCCTACCGTACACCTAGGCAATAGCCTTACATCGCCCTTATTACGTCGCCCTATCGCCCTTATTATAGCCCTTATTACATTATATCTCCTTTCTACTTAATTTTTTTAATCTGTCTACTTCTTCTATATAAAGGGCTTTGTTACTACTATAGGTTAAGTAATGCGCAGAAGGGTAGCAATTATATATTAAGTAGCCGTGCTGTAGGTAAAGCTCCTACTATTTCTTAAAAGTAAGTTAGTAAGGCCTCTAGTAGTAGAAAAAGAAAGCGCCTAAAGATAACTGTAGATCTAATTAAGCTAAAGCCTTTTACCTATTATAAATCTAACCCTAACTTTAACTCTAAGCTAGAGCTTGTATATATAAACGCCGGCAGTAGAGCTAAGTTAAATTAAGCTTTATAGAGAGTGGTACTATAAAGCTAGTAATATTACTAGCCAAATGCGCGGTAAGAAGAGGTCCTTATATATATAGGGTAATAAAAAAGGATTCGCGATTATATATGAGACATCGGTAGTTAAATATTACTATTACTACTAATGCCTAGATAAGGAAAAGGATCTTATATATAAGCCGCTTAGTAAGAGACTCTACTAACTCTACCGCCTATTTACTAATTAGTAATTAAAACTTAATAGTAACTCTTTTATTCTAAGCCACTGGAAAAGACTTACTAAATTAACTAAAATAGTAGTAAGATAAAATCTAAAGGGCCGATTAAGCAGTATGTCGCGTATTAGAATTATATTTAGAACGCCTAATTTAATTGCTTTAAGATCTTACTAATCCGCTAGTTGGTGTACTATTATATTACATTTTACTAGATTAAAAACATCTACTTTCTAGAATTAATTTAGCATCTATATAGAAGTCTTATTAAGTATATTCCTACCTATAATATAATCCACCGCTATGTTATAGATAAAATTTAAAAGTAGAAGCGTTAACTATAAAAGGACTTATAAGAAGCTTAATTAAATATTTATCTATTCTTTAACCTCTAGACGTTACCAAACTGCTATACTATTATTATAATTATTATTTATTATATTAATAAGAGCGGAGCTTAATAGACAAAGCTTTTTACTTTATAGCGGCTTGAAGGTAAATATACCGGCATAAACTAAGCCTAAATTATCCTTAATATAATTAGCGAGTATAAAATTGGCGGTAAAATTGGGTACTTTATGCTTAATAATGCGTTAAGTAATAATATAGCTATTAACTTAATTTTTAAAACTCTGTATTTAAGGATATTAAAAATGTAATAAAAGTGACGTTAATTACGGTGCCTAGGCTATATAGTTAACCTCTATATATAGGCATTTCTTCTAGGTAAGAAGGTAGATACTACGCTAGAGGAGCTTAAGCTAGCTTATAGTAGGCATAACTTTAAGTTAATTGCGAAGATATAGAGGTAGTAAGGAGCTCTTGGTCGTCTATATAACATTATTAAATATATTAGGATATCGCCTTAGTGCCATAAGGAGTTCCAAAAGGTTATAGTTAATAGTAATTAGTTGTTGTTTAATAAGCTTAAGGTAAGTAATAAAATCTTAGTGTTAAGATTTAGTAATATTCGCTACTTAATAACGTTAAAAGCCGGGGGTTTAATTAGTGGGCTTATACTATAGTTATAATATTAAACTTCTTAAATTCTTTAGCTAATTGTAACGTGTCCCGCCCCCACGTCGCCATACGGCCAAAAAGACAGTAAGTGCTTGCGAACTTGTCGTAAGCGCGGCGGGATCTAATATATATACTCTTATAATTTATAAGAGGCCAGTCTAACCGGGACGTATGATTATCTAATCGACCGTGTAGAATGAGAGTTATAGGTAAGTAAAAGGTAAGTTAAAGGTAGAACAAGCTTTATATATTAAATAACAAATGCTTTCTAACCTTTTCTATTTAGAGACTAATTGCTAGTTCTTCTCTAGAGGAGAACTAGCTCCCTTTATAATCCTTTTAAGATACTAGTAAAACCCTTTACCCCTTATCTATTTAACTATGTCTTCTCTAGGACATTAGTGGGATATTAGTAAAACCTTTATCTATTTTATCTAATATATACCTTTTAGAAGAGCCTATTATAATTACCTCCCCTTTAAGGGTCTTGGTCCTTTAAGATTTTGCCTCTTAATAACTTTTATAGGGTTCTAACTAAAACTACTAGGGAAAGTTCTTAGTGGAAAGGTACTCTATAGTGCGGCTTATTACTAATTCTTTGCTTATATAGAACCTTACTTTATCTTCTATTCCTCCACTCTTCTTCTACTATAGCTCTTTATAATACCTTTATAATAGAACTTTAATAATAATAATAAAAACTAGATAGGATTCTCCTTCCTTATTATAAGAGTTTGTTATAAGCTAATCTAGAGATTATCCCATGCGACGCGTTAACTAGTTACTATCCCTATTTACCTAAAATAGGTCCTAATAATAACGTTAAGATAGAGGAGGAGGCTCCCATTACTACTTCCAGTAGTTAAGTTATTATTTTATTATTTCTTTCTTCTTATAGAATAGCTTTATATAGTGCCTCTCTAGTACCTCTAGGATGCCCTAGTACTGGAAATTGACTTTATACTTTAGGGATGCCTCTATTCTTAGTTTCGGTAACAGTTTATATAAAAGCAGCACACTACTATAATCCCCGTATATAATGAACGGGTAGTGCTCTTATAGGTGCTTTATAATTTCTTAAAATTTCTAAATCTTCGCTCTCTATCTTTTTGGCCCTCCTTATACTATTAACTTTACTATATATCTCTAGGAAACCCCTTTAAATCCCTAGGGCCTCCTCTCCTAGTACTACTACTTATTCTTAAATAGCGTCTTCTTTAGATAGTATCCCTAGTAGTTCTTATATAGATCCTTATAGCTTTCTCTTATAGAATTTTAGGATCCCTATTATAATAGTAAAACGTATCCATTTTTAATGCCTATACTTAACTTTATAGTTTTAATTTATAGGGTCTTTCCTATTATCTTATCTATAGTATATCTAGAACCGTTACTAAATCCTAATTTATGGTCTTTAGGAAAGTTTTAATTGCTATATTATATTCTAGCTAAAGGTGCTCCTTAGGTTCCCAACTATTATATACCTAAAAGTATCCTTCTTAATAAACTAAAAATTCGCGTTTCTTCTAACGCCATTTTTGGTCTAGAATATCTTCTATATTTCATTCTAGTTCCCTATTAATTTTGCTAAGTAGGGGCTGTTCCGTACCATCTTTTCTCTAGTATAGCTCCAATAAGGAAACATAAAATATGGGATATATTAGATATAATTTTAGCAATTCTAATTTATAGGCTTAATTTCCCTTAGTTTTCCTAACTATCTTAAAGCGTCCGAGCCATTTATAGTCTAGCTTCTTCTTAATATATTTTATCTAAATATAATTTATAGATAGTAAGACTTTATTTCCCATTTTAAATTCTTTAGGCATATATTTTTTATTATAGTACCTTTTTTATATAGCCTGGGCGTCTAAAAAGTGCTTTTTAAGTTCTTCTCTATAAATTCTTATTTGCTTAATTCTCTTAGACGCCACCGGTGCCTTTCTTTTAGAAATAATATCCTTAATATTCTAGGGGTTATTTACTTTTACCCCAAACAGTGCTTTATAAGGAGTTATTTTTATACTATTATAGATGCTTATATTATATACGTGTTGCAATAGAGCTAACTATAATATCTAATTATCCTATTAATAATTAATATAGCAGCGAAGATAGTGTTCTAATAACATATTTAAACGCTCTGTTAGCCTATCTACTTGCGGGTAAAATATAGTACTTATTTTTTACCATATTTTTAATAAGAGATAGAATAAAGACTAAAATGCACTATTAAATATCGTACCTCTATTAGACATAATTCCCCTTAGTATACCAAATAAGAGCTACCACTTTAAAAATAGGTCTGCTAGTTCTGCTGCTATAATCATTATTATAACAGCAAAGTACCCTAAAAACTTTATATATCTATTAACGATTACTAAAATAGTATTAGCAACCTCTTTAGTTCTTATTTTAATAGGGGGTAAGCCTATTATAAAATCTATTATTAATTCTAATATAGGTCCCTACGGAATAGAAAGCACTAATAAGTCGCCATATAGGCGATGCCTAGATATCTATACCCTTTAGCACGTATTATATCTTAATATATAGTCCTTAACCTCTTTAGATATTCCATCCTAAAAGTATTTCCTTTAAATAGCCTTAAGGATTTTATTAGTACTATAGTGACCCTTAAAAGGGTTGTTATAAAAAACCTTTAGAATTTTATCTTAAACCGCTTAGTCCTTTAGGATATATATAGCACCCTTAAAGCGTAATAGATCCTTTTAGTCTTGCTACTATAGCTTCTTAGTAACTCCGGCCAAATTAGTCTCTACTATATCTTTCTACCTCTTCCTAGTAATAAAGGCGTCCCTCTATTATGCTTAAAGAAAAAGATCTAGAAAGGTTTTATATAAATTACTTACTTCCATTTCGCCTGCCGTCATTGTAGATTTAAAGCGTGGTATATATTATCCCATGCGCTGTCGATAAAGGTCCAGTAGTAAGCGAACCAACCAGATCGTCTAGATTCAACGTAGTCTTGGCAAATTAAGCTAAAGATTTGATTAATTAATCGCGACACCAACCCGCAATAATAGAGTTCAAAATTGATCTATACTTGAGTCTATAGTCCTTTGATTCAATTAAGGTGTTCCTACACGTTTGCGACCCATTATAGTGATATAATCTAAGTGAGAAGCTATAGATTCTGTGGTAGAGACGTTTGTTTGAAATTTTGGTGTTCGCGCACAGGCCACATCGCTACTGGACCTCGACGGCGCATGGGATAGGACACCTACGTAATACCTTATACACGTCTACCTATTTCTACTAACGCAGTAAGAAGAGACCAACCGTGAAATAGCAATCTAATAGCAATCTAATGGCAGTCTACCGCATTCTGCCATATCCTGCTAAGTCCATTAAATTCTACTAAGTTCTACCAGGACCACTACTTAAATCCTATTCTACTCCATACATATATTAACTAAGCAACTAAATTTATAATATATACCCTTTCTCCCTATTTCCTTACCTTTTTTTCCTTATATAACGTCTTAACTTTATTATACAGTTTATATACATAGCTTAATAATATCTACTTTACTATATATTATTATTGCTAGTACTTACTCTATAATACTACGTTATATTAAACTATATACTCCGTCCTACTCTAATTAATATATAAAACAACCCAGAAACCCCCTTATCTATAAATAACCTATATACCCTATTTACTAAATAAATAAGAGGCCTCTAAGAGGCTTTTATAAACGCTCTTGCTTAATAAAAAGCTTAATATTATAAGATAATCCAATCCCTAAGAAAGAAAGTTAAAGAGATTTATTATAACCCACTATCTACTATACCGTTGCCCCTACCTATCCCTATTAGTATTAACCTATAAACACTAGATAGGAAGAATATATCTAAAACTAACTCCTTAACCCCAAATTCGCCAGTTAATACCCCTAAAAAAAAGTTATCTAAACGCCTCCCTAATCCTCCCGCCTATTTTAATAAGAGAAGTAAGCTATGCTCTTTTTTTAACTAACTTAAAAATAAACTAAGTGGCAATATTAATCGCTATCCCACTCCTAATAGTTAACTTTATTACGCTATAAGCCGCCTAAAAGGAGATGCTGTAGACACTATATACCCGTTCCAACTAAGTATAGTAAAGAAACTAGTTACTATACTAGAGGCATCTTATAGCAACTTTAACTAAGTTACTATATTATAAAGGAAACTAAATAAAATAATATAGGGTTCTAAGAACTTCCTATTATACTTTACTAAATTCCACCACTATGCTAAAGAGCCTAGATAGAATAAACCTGCCTTAATTAATTGCTTAGTAAAATCCCTAAACCCTAAACCAAATTACCTTAGAAGCTCAGACTAAGAAATCAATTATACGCATATAGAAATATCCGCACCGTCCACTAAGCTAATTTAGGACGGCAATCGTTTTCTTAGTCTAAGAGACTTTGGTAAGCTTTATAGAAAACCTAAATACTATTTATATAAGAAGACTTTATTAACTTTAATGAAATTAATCTACCCTCCTACAATACCTATTAACATTAAAAGTATACTAAATTATAGAGAAAGGCCTACTTTATAAAGCTATAAGATCCTTAGCTCCTTATACCCGCGCAATATTAAGAGGAAGTCATCGCGGTAGAGACTATAATTCCACCTCTGTACTACTAAGCCGCGTAGTAACTACCAACGCCGAACGCTTATGCCCACGCCGCCCGCCCTCTCCACAACCAGCGGATATTCCATCTACAGATATTCCGTTTGCGGATATTTTATCTACTAATTAGATAAAGACGTTAAAGGAAAAGAAGGTTAATATTATTAAGGACCTTCTATAATAATAAAGTTGGTCTTTTTAAAGGCTAGTCTTTAAGTACTTAGAAAGCAGAAACGGATATAGAGGTAATAGAAAGAAGAAAAAAGTAAGGGACCTGCTTATTACTTTACTAAAAAATAAGGAAATATAAAAAGAACTTATTAACACGTCTAATACTTATATAACGCTGATAACCTATACTATCCGCTATATCTAAAAAGAGCTTTGCCAACTACAGTTATAATATAGCCCCTTTAATACATAGACTCCAAATATAGAGTTTAAGGATATTAGCCTTAAGAATACAGCCAAGTTTGTTTAGTAATTGTTGGTATGCTTTAACACAGTGCAATAGACGTAATATACGTGCAGTGCGGTGTGTAGTTGGATTCTTGTCGTTCTATCTACACGTCTTGATAATATATATGCGCGTCACGTAGATCACGTGCTTTACATACGTGATATACAAAACGAATATCTACCAACACTGGAGCAACTCTGAAGGAAACCAAATCGTACTATTCCCGTTATTTGTAGCGTATACGCAATAGCTGGCTCTTCCGTCTATAGTATACAGTAGCTTCTCCTTTAATCCTATCCCAGTCATATAACGCTTATAACGGCTTATACAGATGCCTTTAAACCAGAGCTTATGGATTAATAAACTGTATAACAAAGTTAAGACGTTGCGTAAGGAAAGAAGTTAAAAGAACGGGAAGAAAGGGTAGTGGTCCTGGCAGAACTTGGCAGGATTTAGTAGACTTGGCAGAATATGGCAGAATGCCGCAGATTGCCATTAGATTGCTATTAGATTGCCATAGATTGCCGTTAAGTTGCCGTCTCGCGGTTAGTCTCTAATTGCTAAGTCAGTAGAACCAGGTGGACGTGTATAAGGTGTTACAGGGGTATCCTATGATAATTGCTATCTAATAAAGATACTAAGCTAAGGAGAAGAAGGAGAAGAAGAAGAATTGTTAGGGGTAATAAGTAGATATGTCGCAAGGGCCGCCAAGGCGCTAGTAGTAAGCGAGCTAATAGCGATTTTCCATTCTGGGGATGGAAAATCCTAATTAGCTGGTTAAATTTAGGGTCCGTAGAATATAGCGCCGTTATAACGCTACGCTAAATCTTAGTTTGTTTGTTTAACCTACTCTATAGCCTGCAGTTCTAAGTAATTGGTATTAATTAACTTCTTAAGAGCCGTAGATGCCTTACTCTTAGTTATTAAGTTAGTAGGGTTGCTATTACCATTAATCTACTTAACTTCCGTAATTTCTCTGCGCTTATATGACTAACAAAGACATATAACGTCTATTATAAGGCGTTTTTTTTGTGTAGTACCTAGTTTGACAAGGCATTCGTAGAGTAATTTTAAGTTGGTGTAAAGTATAAGTAGAAGTTCGATCTGTAGAAGTTGTTTAACAGTTAACTTAATTGCGGCGCTAATGTTAAATCTGTAGGCCATTACGTAGAGTTCTAAGGCTAGTATACTTCTTGTAACTCTCTTATATTTAATTAATAACTAGTGGATAATATTAGCCTTATATAACGCGTCCTCTAATACCAGTATATATCCTATTTGTAACAAGAGGTCCTTGTTGTTAGCAAATAAGGCGTTAGTAAAAGTAAGTAGGCGTAATATATTAATGTCTAATTTAATAAATATAAGGCCTCTTATTAGATTGTTAATTTATAATTATAGTTATTTATTAAGTGCTGTAACATCTTCCTTCTTAGGGTTAATTACCTAGGCGGTAAAGGAGAGATTAAAGGAAGCTTCTGGTTAATATACAGAGGCAATATACGCACCTCTTGCGCGTTACGTAATGTATTGTTCCTTTATAGTTAGTGTATTATAGATAATGCCTCTTAAGCTTGTAGTTGTAGCTATTTTGCTAAGGTAGACCGTATTTAGGTTCTTATACTAGTGTTTCTAGGTTATTATAATATTGCCTTCCTAAGAGAGTTAAATAATATATCTATTAAATTTAAGTGACTGCTCGACCATAAGTTGCTTGCGCTCTTTTGTGAGAAATTAAGCCTTTTCCAGATGTTATTGCTCCGCGTCTACAAAGGTGGTATTAGCTAGGAATAGAGTGTCGTTAGTTTAAAGGCCAATAATACTAAAGTAGTTAGGAGTGTTGCTCTATAAGAGGCAAGGGTTATACATTAATAGGTTTATATCCAACTCCTTAATATCATGGTTATAGTAGGTTATAAACTAGTAATTGCCTACTTCTAGAACACTATATAAAGGTTTAATTACCTTTAGAATTAAGTTCTTTCTAATACCTAGTTGGCTTCCCAACTTGTAAGGTAGTTAGATATAGAAGTCTTAATTCAGCTTTATAAGATACTAGACATACGCCTAGGAGATATCTTATAGGTATAACTATATGCTATTGCCTTGTAGTATCGCTGCGATGCATAGAATAAGGCGTTAGATAACTTATTAAATAGTAGATAACTAGGTTAGTATAATACCCTTTTTAAAATTGTTATACGCTTAGACAACAAGTCTTAATTTCTTAAAGGCTTTGTTAGTACTAGGGTTCTTAATCTTATCTATAAATTATAAGTTAAAGACTCTAACTCCTGCGGGTACGTCCTAAGGGTTAATTATCTTAAATATGCCCTTTTTAATTAGTCCTGTAATTTCCTTTTGACGGGACGTTTTAAACTACTTATAGTTGCTATCCTCTTGTAAGAATACAGTAATATCGGCAGTATTAACGTAAAGGGGATGCTTACGGGGTCTTCCTCTTCCTTGGCGAGGTGGTTATGCTTCTCCAGTTTTAGTAAGGGACAGTTTCTATATAAAGGCAGTTTCTGTAGATGGTTTATATATATGGACAGTTTCGTCAACTTAGGTGCCATTAACTTAAATATCTTTAACTTAAATATTTCTGGGGTCTGTTAAGTACGGTTTAACAGCAGTACTGCGGAACTTTATAGGGCTGCTAGGTAGGTTAATAGTACACGTTTCTCCTTTAATATTTAGTAGGTTATATAGTCCTACCTAGTATCCAGGTTGTCCTGTATTACCTTCTCTCTAGACCAGTACTAAAGAGTTAAGGGGTAGATTATAAATTGCGGTAGTACTAGGGCTATTATACATATTAAGTGCATCTGCGACCTGGCGCTCCGCTTATATCTTCTTTACTTCCTTTATAGCTTTCTTAAATGCAATCACACGCTATATTACTGTAGGTAAAGGTGCGTCGGACTCTATTATTTAGGGGTACGCTCCAAATACTAATAGCGTAGGTATTAGGCCGTCTAGTCCTACGGAGTCGTTAATTACTTTAAAGGCCATTTATAGTGCTATATCCTTATCAATTCCTAGTATCTCGGAAGTGATAATATGGTATATATATTATAAGGGGCCGTAGTAACGCTCTACTATACCAATTAAGTTGTAAGCTTCGACCGGTACGCTCTTTATAATAGTGCCTATGTTAACCGCGTATTGCTTAAACTCTCTACTAATAAAGTTCTTTCCTGCGTTATATATAATCACATCTAGGAGGCCTAGGTATATATTGATCTAGCACGCTCATAATATATCCCATATATGCTTAGCGCTAATATTCTATAGCTATCTGCCTAATTGAAATCGGGTGCCTTTATTAATAATATAAAGTACAGGCTTGCTATTAATATACATAATATTAATAATAATACAGTAGTTAAAATTAATGTTGTTCTTTAAGGTAAATCTAAATCTGCCTAGTAACTTTCCGTGCTTTTAATAGTATAAGCAGTAGCGGGTAATATACTTAAGGGTCTTTTAATTAGTATTATTTTTATAGCCAGCGCGGTCTAATATTCTCTTAAGTTGCTCTACTAACGGATGTCTAAAGCGTCAGTATAGGCGTCGTAATTCTATATTAGTTAAGTAGCATGGGTTTTAATTAAAAAACTCTATAATAAACGCATGCAATGAAGTATCCTATAGTAGAAACGGGTGTCCGAATTGGCGTACGACTAGTACGGTCTTTAAGGGGGTTATTAGGACATTCTTTAGGTTATTAAAGTATACTTATAAGTTATCTATATCTGCTAGGCAAAGCAGGAAAGGGGTGTTAACTTTAATAACGTGGAACTCTACTATACCTATTAGTATAGCTACCTTAATAGAACCAATAGAAGTTATAGAACCTATTCCAAACTATACGCTGACTGTGCCTCTCGTGGACTTATTTAACTATACTTTATCAATCTTTTAAAGTGCAAGGAACTGACTATATCCTACTATAGAACATTTAGAGGCTTTAGTGTTAATTATTACACCCATAAACTTTATTAAGGTATAGCGTAAGGTTATATTATACGCAAACAGGTCTATGTTAGTAGTGAATGCATCTATTATAGTATTAATAGTTATAACTACGTGGCTATAAGCTCTGTTGGCCAGTTCTAAAGCTGTAGCGGTCGCATTATCTAGTTTAATCTCACCGTATAAAGTATAGTATACTGTGGCCTGGTCGTCCTTATTTAGTAAAGTGTCGGGGTCTATATTAATTACTAGAGCGTTAAATGCGTTAGTAATCTTATCGTCCTCGTTATTATCCTCATCGTTGTTGCCTTTATAGTCTATAATATATTGCTTTATTCGCTCCTAAAAAGCGGTCCTTAAACTTATTTCTAAACTTGGTCTTAGACTCTTCTTACTCCTCCTTAGTATATTTCTATAAGTGATATTCTTCCTTGTTACATACGAAGCAACGTGGTTTCTGTCGGTTGCGGTTATATGGGGGGTTGCTGCGGTTATTATAGTTATAGTTATTGTCTCTTCTATAGAATCGTCGGTCTATAAAGAAAGCTTATATCTTCTCCATATACTCTTTCTTATATGCCGTAATAGACAATTAGAGTTTATTAATAAGGGCTTTAAGGTTATCTAGTAGGTTAGAGACTGTATATCTATATACTAGTATTCCCTGGCATAAAGTAATGATTTTGTTATAAAGGAAGTCTATAGTTTATAAGGTAGGTCTAAGGCTATGCTATAGTTAACAAAGTCTATAGCTTAGCAATTAGAGGTATTCGCTTATAGACTTATCTATATTTTCTGCTATTACTATTATAAGTGTGATGGTATTCTACTTGTCTAGGTTCTTACGTTAAAATCCTAGTCCTTTAAAGAAATTCCAAAGGTACTCGTAAGCTTTGGTAAATGGTAGGTAGGACAGTTAGTTTATATAGAAGTGGTCTAGAGCTAGTCCTTTTAACATAGTAGGGAATGCCTTAAGGTAAGCTTCTTAGGGTACATCCGCTTAATTATAGATATCGTGGAATATTATTAATTTGTAGTTAAGGCTTTTGTTTATGCCACCATATTTCTACTCCTCCGTGTATATCTTGGCTATATTCGTAATTTCCTTTCCATAGCTAGTTATAGTAATAGGGCGGTTCTCCTTGTCCGTAGGTTATTTATAGAGTTGCTATGTTATTATTGCAGGTTAAGGCGTAATAGATAGTATAAAGATAGAGGTAATTATAGATTAAGGTATAGTGGAAAGTATAGGCACTAAGGAATATCTTACTTATTACTCTTCTAGAGTTCCGTGTGTTTTATAATACTAGATACTTCTTAACTTAATACCAGTGTTAAACTTTTTCTTAAGTACGTTTATCTCTTTTCTAGTTTATTCTATTTGGTCTTCTTCTTATGCTATATTATATAAGGATTAAGGGAGTGATTTGCCTTGTTTATGGTTAGTATTAACCTATACTCCTCTAGTATTTAGACAATCGCGTAGTTTCTAAAGCTAGTATAAGTGGATTTACATAAAGATATCGACCGTAAAGTCCTTAAAATCTCCCTAGAACGATTCCTAGAGTGTTAAGTCTAGCTGGTTATATATCTCCGTATATACGTACATCTTGTATCGTACGTAGTTGGTCAGCTCGTCCTTAGTAACTTCCATTAGGTTAATTCTATCTTCCTATTTAGCTGCTTCTTCCTTCTAGTCTTTCTCTGTTCCTAACATCTTGTATTTTTATATATTATTTAGGTAGATAAGGGTAAGGGTAAGGGTATTTATAGGGTAAAGGTAGGGGAATGGTTAAGGAGGTGGTTGAGAAGGCGGTTAAGAAGGCGGTTCGAGTTGTTTAAGTAGGGTAAGGTGTTCTGCGCAGTAATTCTTCTAAAATAGATAGAACAAGATGTCTAGAAGTTGTTATGGATACCAAACAAGTACTGCTAGGTGGTTTCTCTTCTTCTCTTTAACTAAAATAGGCTGATATAAAAGGTAGATAAGTATAACTATCTTCCAATCTGCTGCAAGGTGGACAGTATAACTGTCTTCTAAGCTATCTGCGTGTTTCCTAATCTGTGCGCGCTCACTAATCAGTGTTGGTATGCTTTAATACAGTGCAATAGACGTAATATACGTGCAGTGCGGTGTGTAGTTGGATTCTTGTCGTTCTATCTATATGTCTTGATGATATATATGCGCGTTACGTAGATCACGTGCTTTACGCACGTGATATACAAAACGAATATCTACCGACAATAATATAGTCCGCTACTATTCTAGCTTATTAAGGGGATATTTATACTAAATAGAGAGGAACATAGTTAGGATCTATACGGCGGACGTATAGTTATAGTTGCCTCTATATTTCTATTGGGGTTTACCCAGAACTCTATAAACAGTTTCATCTATCTACTTAGTCTATATCTTTAGGCACTTAGTATAAAGCGCTATATACTATCTTTCTTATATGGCCTTGGTCTAATTAATAGTTATATAACTCTTAACACTAAAAAGCTTGGGCTAGCCAAATATTCTAAGGAAGGTCCTATTAATTCTACTAACCGTTCTAGCGTTAATAACCTTTAAGAAACTAATTAAGTCTCTATCTATTTATAATAATATCTATATTATTTATAATAACTTTAATTATTACTAAAAGACTTAATATTAAGTTATCGGCAAAATTAGTGAGTTTAATTTATATACTACTAGAAAAATCTTTTGCGGAGTATGCATGCCTAAGGGGGGCCTTAAGTAGTTAATATTAAATAATATCTGCCAACTTAAGCTAGATAAGGTTGTTAATACAGCTAGAAATAAGTTTAATAACCTCCAGAAACAGATATCTATAAGTTTTATTGCGGACGCTATTTAATATATATATCCTGCTGCGGTTAATAGTATACTTAACTCTAACGCGGATATTAAATATCTATATATGCCAGTAGTTAATATTCTGCCTTATAGAAGGACAAAGCATATAACTCTAGGGCCTATTCTTAATAGCGAAGCTTTTATTAACGGTAACTATTACGTAATAGAGAATATATTTCTAGACTAACTATAGTATAATTATAAAACTGCTTTTAACAACCGGCTATTTCTAGTATATAGAGATTAGAAGACTGTAAAGCTTATCCAATTATATAAAGAGGAGCAAGTTAAGGCGGAATACGCGTATAATAGCTATAAGTGGGTGTTGTCTATTTCAGGGCTATAGTATATACAATTAAACTTCCTATATATGGTTATATATATATTCTATAGGGGCGAGGAAGCCGCGTAGTAGTTTTTAGCGCTCTATATCTATATAAACCACTTAAAACGGCGCAATATTTCTAGGAAAAAGGCCCTATTTTATTATATAGAGGAGCTAATCCTCTATAGCTTTAACGCTTATGTTATTATATTATTCCTACTCTATATCCGCGATAAATATAACATTAAAGCAGATGGCGAGGCCGAGTAATATATACAAAACCTATCTCCGCAGCGATTTCTAGAATATATTAAGGATATCCGCATAGCGGCTTTTTTAAAAGATGTATGCCGCGATACAAATTATTATATATTAAATTTAGAGCCATTTGCTAACAAACGTCAGCTAGTAGCGATATCACCCTCTATAGATATATTAAGTTCCATTACTAATAACCAAGTTCCTTAAAGTAGTAATACGGAGTTATTTAATTATATTTGGTTCTTATATGTTATTAATACTTATAAGCTTCTAAAATACGTCATTAAGTATACGGATATTGGACTACTAAAGTATATAATACCCCGCCTTTACTTATACTTTGCTAAAACCTTATTAAAGAACTATATATATAATATACTACTTCTATAGCGACTAGTTAGAACAAGCGCTTGCAATCTAGTACTTTAATAGGCTATCCTTGCCAATAGTTTAGTTAACCTCTAAGGGTGGCTAAATAGCTTCTTTAAGATAGATCGCCTTAATAAACTACTAAATCTTTAACTTAAGGAGTTGCTCTAGACGCGTAGGAATTTAACATTTGGCATAGACGAGCTGTTTAAGTAGAGTATTCTTATAATAAGTTACACCGGCGCGCTCCGCGATATTTTTAAGCGTATATTTAGCGAGTATATAAACAGCAAATATACAATTAAGTCTCTAGCGCTAGATATCCACTATCTTGCAGATTAGATTAGGAAGGATTTAATTATATAATATATACGGCGCTTAGCGGATTTTAAGGCTTCTTCGCTCTTATAGCGCAGATATAAAAAACTTATAAAGGACGGTATAAATATATTTAATGCTTTTCTATTAAATATAGCCGGTCTGCTATTTAATCCCCTTATATATAGCTTTAGTAATGCCAATAAAAATATAGAGGTACTAGGAGAAGCTACTAAATATATTTATATAGTTTGTTATTCTAATATTACACCTATACCTCTGCTAATATGTATAATAGTTAGTATATAAGTTATTTAATAAATGCTAAGAGTAATAGTAATATATTATTTTAATTATAGATATACTTCCATTATAAGCGGAGTGTCTATAGATATTCTAATTTTATATAATAGCTCTATGCGGATATTATAAAAATTAAAAATAATATTGCAATATATAATCTTCTAAATAAAAATATAGTAAAACTAACACCTTATACTCCGGAAACTCAACCTTTAAAATAAACTCTCTATTTAAATACCTTTATCTTAGCTTATATAGATATCTTTATATTAGCTTATACGGATATTATTATCTTAGCTTATGCGGATATTATAATATTAATTAAGTATATCTATTAAATATAAGGCAGAGACTTAATTTCTATATATAGAGTAACAAAAGGGTAAGAGCTACTATTTTATTATTATAAACTAGTAATAATAGCCAACCCATAGCAATAGCTAACTTACATCTACCTATATTTAATATCCGGTAGCCTAGCATTGCGTATAAGTATAATAATACCACGTCTTAGGAACGCAAGCTTATCCTTTATCTTACTTAGAGAATCTTTAAACTTATTAAACCGGCAATCTATAGCTTAAATATCTTTCGCCATATTAGTCACCTATTTATGAACTATATTAATACGCGCAGAAATAGCGATTGCTAAATACACTCTAATAGACCTGGTGCTAGCAGAAGCGGTAGCAGCAATAGCAGCACCCAGCGTGCTAGTAATTGGCGAAAGAGTTAAAGGAGTAGCGGTAGAGTAAGTGCCTCTACGGCCATGCGTACTGCTATAAGTAGAAGTCTTAATAGGGGGGGGGGGTCTTAGTAGTAGCGCGGGTGGGAATAGTATCAAAACAAAGCTATATGGATATTAGCAATATCCATATTATTAATACATAAATACTATACCTTCTTAGTAGGCGTTTCAGCTGGATTATTAGCAGAAACTAATTTCGCACGTTTTCTACCCTAAGGTATAACCGGCTTTAAATCTAGTAAACTTTTCTATACGCGTGTTAGCTAACAGAATAATAATATACTATTAGTACGTACCTTTCCGCATAACCTACTACCTATATAATATCTTAAGCACGCATCCCTAAAATAAGGCCTAGAGTCCTTCTTATAAACGCGACATTTATGGCTATGCTTCTTGTATAGAGCGTATAGCGGATTGCGCAGCTTACTAAAGCTACCCTTAATATTCTGGACGTATATCAATATCCGCTGGCGACTTTCCTTTATATTCTCCCAAACGCTAGCTTTTAGAGTGTACTATTTATTCATTAACGGCACTTAGATAGGAAGGCGTTTGTTTATACTAAGAGTACTGCGGATATTATAAGGGCTACGGAGATTATAGGAGTCACCGTTATTAAGATCTTTATCTTTATCGCTATCTAAAGATTCGCTCTCTAAAGAAACCTTATAAACAATGCTTAGGTTACTATAAGAGGTAAATTAGTAGACAAGACGTTAAAACAGTATAACTAATATATATAATTTAATAGCTATCTTAAGCTTCAGATTCGTATCAACAGCCTTTTTAGCCTGCTTTCTAGGAGGGGAAGATAAACAAGCCTTATTAAGCCTCTTTTTAAAAGCATTAGGCGGCGGCAGTAGAGAGGCGGATAGTAGAGTAGTGGATGGTAAAGTAGCCTATAGTAAAGATGCAGGCAGTAAAAAGGTAAGTGGGTTTTTAGCGGATTTCGCTCTATTCTTATTATTGTTATCTACTAAACCCTATAAAGAGCGCTTTAGTATATATTTCCTAAAATTATCTTAGCTATAGGCACAATTTAATATAAGAAAGCTTAGGGGTTGTTCGGTTGCAATATGGAGGCCTCATATTCCGTTCCATAATCTGTTAATTCGGAGTGATTTTGTCTGCCCAGCCTCAAAATTTTAATGTTCCTCTCACCGCTCGCAAAACGCCAGAATAGTACGCTAAAATATTGGCAACTTTACCGTATACAGCTTCTGAAATGGAGCTCTTGGCGTCATTTCAATATGGAGCTCAAAACTCCACATTCAGATTCCATTTCAATCTGAAGCCTCCATATTGCACACGTCCGTGCAACCCGTAGAGCTACAGACGCGGGAAGGAACCCGTTCTTTCTGCCGGACTTTCAGTTCATATTCCATCTGACGCTTTTGCAACCGAACGACCCCTTACTCTTTAGGGGCGGAGTCTAAAGGCTTAATAGAAGTAGCTATAGCGTGCTTAATAGTATTAAACTCTTTATCGTTAACGTTATATATATTAAGTTCCTTAACTGCCAGGTTACTACTATTCGCATTAATATTGTTTATAGATCTAAATAGAGGTATTATAGATATAGTATACTAAGGGACAGTATACAAAACAATAATAACAAAGTTTGCGATGCGGTGCTGTAAGGTAGAAGGTTAGTAAAGAAAAAAGAGATACGGAGGTTAATTAAAGGTAAATATCCACGCCGCTAATTTTATTAAATTAGCTCACTAATAAATAATTGCTACTATAATAACTTACCTTAGTAATTATCAACGGTGCGGATATATAAATATCTTTATCTTAGCTTATATAGATATCACAATATTAATTAAGTATATTAATTAAATATAAGGTAGGGACTTAATTTTTATATACGTAGTAGCAGAGAGGTAGAAGCTACTATTTTATTACTTTAGACCTATAATAGCAGTTAACCCGTAGTAACAGCTAACCCGCAGCAATAGCCAACCTATATTTACTTAAATTCTATATCTAGCAACCTAGCGTTATATATAAGTGCTATAATACCACGACTTATAAACGCAAGCTTATTCTTTATCTTACTTAGAGAATCTTTAAGCTCACTTAACCGGCAATCTATAGCCCGAACATCTTTTACTATTTTAGTTACCTATTTACAAACTATATTAACGCGTATAGAAATAGTAATTGCTAAATACACCCTGACATTTTCTATACTAGTGGGAGCGGCAGTAGTACTAGAAGTAGTACTAGGCGTGCCAAGAATTAGTAAAAGAGTAGAAGAAGCAGCGGCAGAATAGGTACCTCTACGGCTGTGTATATTATTGCAAGTAAGAGTCTTAAGGGAAAAAAAGGTCTTTGAAAGGGGGATAGTGCAGGTACAAAGCTATATAAATATTAGTAATATCCGTATTATTAAAATACGGATATTATACCTTCTTAGTAGGCGTTTTAGCCGGATTATTAGCAGAAGCTAATTACGCATATTTTTTACGCTAAGAAGTAATCGGCTTTAGTCTTAGCGAACTATTCTATATCCGTATTAGCTAATAGAATAATAGTATACTATTAGTATATACCTTTTCGTATAACCTACTACTTAAGTAATATCTTAAGCACGTACCTCTAAAATATAGCCCAGAGTTCTGCTTGTAAACGTAACATTTATAGTCTTGCTTAACGTATAGAGTATATAACGGATTATATAGCATACTAGAGCTACCCTTAATATTCTAGATATAGGCATATATCCGTTAGCGAGCTTTCTTTATATTCTTCTAAGCACTAGCTTTTAGGGTATACTATTTATTTACTAACGGTACTTAAATAGGAAGGCGCTTGTTTATATTAATATCTAATATTATAGCTTAGGCCGTCTGTATATTGCGGAGCTTATTAGGGCTATAGAGATTATAAGAGGATAGAGAAGGACTTTTAGGAGAGTCGGCGTTATTAAGATTACTCTCTTTATCGTTATCTAAAATCTCTAACATTTCTATTAGGTTACTAGAAGAGGTAAATTAGTAGACAAGATACCAAAAGAGTATAGTTAATATATACGATTTAAAGGCTATTCTATACTAAATATTTTACGCAGTAATTCTATTAGCCTGCCTCTTAAGAGAAGTAGAAGTATAATAAGAATTAAACTTTTAAGAAGTAGTAGGCGACAAAGAAATAAGCGGCTTAAAGGTAGGCGGCAAAGAGGTAAGTAATAAAAAAGTAGGTGGCAAAGAGGTAGGCAATAAAGAGGCAAGCGGATTTCAGGCGGATTTCGCAATAACCTTATTATAGTACTCTGCTAGATTTAACAAAGAGTGCTTTAGTACATATTTTCTAAAATTATATTAGCTATAGGTATAATTTAGTATTAGAAGGCTTACTCTCTAGGTAGAGATTTTAAAGAATTAGTAAAAAAAAGAGCGTCCTTAAAAGCGTTCTTAATTATTTTATCGTCAACATCGCGCGTATTAAGTTCCTCAACTAAATAGCTGTTGGACGTGTTTAGAGGTGTAAAAGAAGGTATCGTAGATAGTAGTATACTAATTAATAGTAGATGAAATAGCAATAATAAAGTTTGCAGTACGTTATTATAAGGTAGAAGGTTAGTAAAAGAAGAGGTGCAGAGGTTAATTAAAAGTAAATATCTATATTACAGATTTTATTAAATTAGCTTACTAATAAATAATCGCTGTTATAGTGACTTACCTTAGTAAATATCAACTACCTTATATACGCTTATTTGTAACGCGCAAATCCTTTATAGTTAAGTTACTACTACTAAAGTAAGTGGGTGCCGTCTAGTTAACTTATAAAGTGACATTAATATAGAATTACTACTTGGCTGAGGTGCTGGAGAAGGGTTATAAGCGGATATTAGGTTTACTTAGTAAGCAGACTTCTTACTTTTAGAGTATATAGATACGTCCTTTTATTTTCTTTTACTATAAAGCAGATCTAATATTGACTAAGAGGCTTAAGGTATAATAGCCTAAGAAGAACGGATAATATCTAGTTAAGAGGATTATAAGACACTTAAACTTAGCTAATATAATATAGATTCTGCGGGTTTTAGGAGCTTTAGATATAAACCTTAATATCTCTCTAAATAAGAATTTAATAGAATATTTAAATACGCATGCGGAGATTGACACTTAATACTTAGATATTAATTAGAGCTCTACCCTAGTCTTAGTTAAATTAATAAATAAGTAAAACGCTAAGGAATATTAAATACCAACCTGCTAAAGCTGCGTTATATCTAAACCTAAGGGCGGAGATTAAGCGCTAGGCTATAGGTTCTAAGCTACGCTTAGTTTAGAGAGCGGAGATTAAACATTAGACTATAAATTCTAAGCCACACCTAATTTAGAAGGCGGAGATTAAGTATTAGCATATAAATTCTAAACTGCGCCTAGTTTAGAGGGCGGAGATTAAGCATTAACAAGGCTACGTTAATTTGCAATAACTGTATATGGAGATCGCTGTAGAGATTAAACATCACGCTATAGACTAGCGCTACCTATATTCGACCCAACAATACTATTAAACTTCTGCTACGGAGCTTAGGAGTTATTAGAATACTAAAGGCTAAGTTAAGGGTACTATAGATATATACTAGACAATTTTTAAGCGGGTAGCTATATATCCAGAGTATACGGATATTAAATATCTAGCTATTAAGATAACTGCGATAGAGTAATATATATAGTTTGGGACCAGTTCGCCTATAAGTTTTAGGTTAATACAAGTTAAGATATTTAAGACTTAGTAATATCCGTTTACGAGCTAGATACTAATAATAGCTATAAGGGCGGTAATACTTTGGTTTATAACAGTTAATTAAGGCCAGCACTTCTTATAGTTAATACACTAATAGGTTTCTATTAACCCACTAATAGTAAAGGCGTCTATAATGAGCCCCTAGATACGGCAATACGTCTACTAGATTGCGATATAACCTATAAAACACTAGTACCAAAGCATTACGTTTCTTCCTTATAAATAAAGCGGATAATCGCGTCTACTTTATCTCCTAGAAAGCTGTAATTCTATTTAAACAATATCTGCTTAAGGCCCTCGCGAGTTAGTAAAGGCTAGATACAGAGTATATAGATTTAATTATTAGATATAATATAACTAGAAATTAAACTTTAAACTGTATCCTAGTATATTATATTAAGCTATTTTTAAATCCACTTTTTAACACTTATAAATAGATCCTTTAAGTATTTACTCTTTATAATATTTCTAATATATAGTGCGATAATATTATACTTCTTATAAGCCTATAACGAATTATTATAATTAAAGTAATAGCGTGGATCTTTAAATAACGGACTCGTCTCCTTATATAGCTTAAGTAGAATATTATATAAATATCTAGTAGCTTTATTTGCGAGCTCGTATAATATATTTAAAAGTACTGCCCATTTCTCTATATTAGTCTTTACCCTCTTTTATTTTTCTATATACTTAATCGGCAGGGCTAATAATATTATATTCTTATTAAGTATTTAATCTTCCTCCTTCTAAGCAGATACCTACAAATAATATTACTATTAATTGTAATAAATAAAGCTAGATTGCTAGCAAAATCCGCTACCCTATATTACGGACGCTTTAAGTACGATGTTATAACTACTAGGAGAAGAGACGGAAGAAGCTAGTTGGTTAATAAGGGCACGGTCCAGAATAAAACCAGTGGAACTATATAACGAGGAATGGTAACCAAAGTTACGTGGTTTACTACGTATTAAATAAGAGGAACGGGAGGAACTTACATACCTTATATATAATATGTACCTCATATACAAGGAGGATTTCTTAGGAGTATAGATATGTATTTAAAGGACCATAGTCCCTACCTAGATAGTTCCTTTCCTTGTAGTAAATCTTAGAATATAATTAGAGTTAATCTATTAGGCAACTACTCCACTAGTTATTATCACGTTGTTAACTTTATTTAAATATCTATATACCTAGCCTATTAGTAAGTCTACCGTAGTGTCTACTATAAGGCTTTATTACATATTTACTACCTAGTTATAGTATTAATAAGTTAAATAATATGCTACTAAAAGTACTAGTTATAACGCCATCTACGGCAGCAACTACCTTAGGTATTAGTGGAGATACTAGTGTAGCAGATACTAGCTCACAGCTTATTATAGTAGGTTAGTTATAGAAAATAGTTAATTAATTAACAGACAATAATTAAATACTTAAAGATTACATTAATGGAATTAGAGCAGTAAAGGTCAAGCTACTATTAGTTAAATAATTCTTAGGAGAAAAGTTAAAGCTTAAAGGATTTCTTATATAAATGCGGTTTAAGGTACTATAAAAGGGAGTTAAGTTAGCTATACCTATAGACTAAGTGGTCTATACTAGATTATTCTTATTAGGAAGAGCATTTAAGTAGTTTAAGTTATACCTTACTAATATACAGGAATATAGAGATTAAACTACTAACTTAGAGGTTAATTTTATATTCTTAAGCTAGGGAGGATTTACGGAATAACTTACGTAGATATTTAGAGACCTTAAGGTAATAACTATAGTAGAATAAAAACTTTAAAATATAGTATAATGCACTTTAGTAATTAAGTATATAATACAGTTTTAAACGCTTTTAGTATAGGTTAAATAGAATAATAAGGCGCTTATGGTTAGTATAAATAGGGACTTAAGGCTAAAGTTTAGGATATAATTATTCTAATAGAAGATACGGAAACGATAAAAGAGCTAATTAATTAAGCGATTAAGATTAATAACAGAATCTATTAAAGGGAATAAGCTAAAAAAGGGTAAGATAAAGTTCTATAGTTATATAAGGCGTAGAGTATATATTAATAAAGCTAGAATTAGAAACTATAGAATAGTGGATTAGAGCTAATAAACCTAAGTAGTACTAAAGAATCTAGGTAATAGAATAAGAAACTATAGAAACCTAAAGGTTAAGAATTAAGTAATTATAGGACTAAGAAGTAGAGGCTAAACTAGGGATCTTATTAGTAAAAGATATTTAGGTAAACTCTATAGTAAAAAGATTGGTTTAAGTTAGGAGCTTATATAAATTATAGAAAATAAGGTTACTATACTAGAGACTATAGAGGAGGTTAAAGTAATTATATAGTAAGAGGAACTAAATAAGGAGAACTAAAACTAGTAATAAAGAGGTTATAGGGTACTAAGGAATATTTAATTAAATATTTTGTATTTTATTATAATAATATATACTAAATTTATAAGGACGCTAAGTATGGTATAAGCTATTAGCTATAAGAGCTAGAGTTAAGAGAATTTAAGGGAACTAGAGAGTTAGATAAAGAATAAGATTAACTCTATAAGCTAGATTAGGATATTATAGTAATATATAAATAATAATTAGTAATAATAATAATAGAGTTAAAGTACTTATTAATTAATAGTAATAAAAAAGTAAAAGGGACTAACTAGGAGTACCTAAACCTTAATAATATAATAAAAGTAAAGACTAAGACTACTATAGAACGCGGTTTAGTAATAGGTAATATAACACTATTAGATATAGTATCTATTACTTTATAAAACGGAAGGAGTAATATTTAAAGATAATTAAGCAAGTAGATAACTGTTAGTGCTAGCTTACTACTTAATAAAGGCAAAAGGCTAAAGGCTTAAGATTTTTAAGAAGAGATAAGAGACGCTTAAGATTCTTAAGATAAGATAAGATATACCTAAGGACCTATAATAGACGAAAACTAATAGGGAAACGTAGTAGCTTAGTTTAAAGATAAATAAATAAGCTTAAAATAAAGATTTCTAAAAAACTAAGATTTTAAAGAATAAATAAGGTCTAAAGCAATCCTAGATAAATATAGTATTTAGTCTAAAAGTTAAATAGTTAGCATAGTAATTAAAAAGTAAGATAACTTTAAAGATCCTTTTAGAAGATAAAAACTAAAAGAAAGTATAGATAAGTTTATATAATAAATTATTATATAGTAAGAACGAAGTTAGACTAAAGGTTAGCTATACTAGGATATACTAAAGACAAAGTACCTATATAAAAAGTTATTAATAGGCTAAGGGTAGGAACGCTAAAAGCTAAGTAGTTAAGTAAACTGGAATAAAAAGAGGATTTAGGGATCCCTATTAGATTTATAAAATAATATACTAAAGGTTATAATAATACAGCAATAAAGAGATACTTTCTTATAAATAAGTTATATATACTTATAGAGCTATACTATAAGTGGTATAAGTAATAAAGAAATAATAAATAGGAAGACTTCTATATATAGCTAGATAAGAAAGTTATAGCAGATTAACCAATATTAGACAAGTAAATAAGTTATATTAAGGGAGCATTAGTTATAATATTAAAGAATCTAAAGGAATAGGCCATAGACTAGAGAGAAATAATATAGATATTAGTACCAGTAAATAATATAGTAGTGTTTAGATTAACGTAGAAAAGGTTTAAACTTAAGGATAAAAATAAACCTAGAGTTAACCTAAAACACCTAGCGTATTATATATTAGCGTAGATTATATATATGGATAATACGTGTAATATATATAGAATACCTAAAGATAAGTACTAAAAGTATCTAATAAGAATATATTAGATAATAGACAAAAAGAGGTATAAAGACGCTAAGTATATATATAGTTAGTACCTAGTAGAAGTTTAGAAGTTAGGAGACTTAATACTTTAACTAAAAAGGTTCCTTAAGAAAAAATACTTAGACGGATAATAGTAGTGGGAGTGCCTAGAGAATATATATCTATAGTATATTAAAAAAAATAAGTAAACTAAGTATTAGCTTATAAAGGACTAAGTATAATTAAGATCTAGTGGCTAATAGTTAGGAAAAGTAAAGGCCTATAGGACTAGAGGGAGCTAGTAGTAGAGCCTTAGACCCTTAAAGGAATTATAAAATAACACCTAAATTTAAGAGTTAATTAATAAGATTAAAAGTTTAAGGCGCTAGTAGATAATAGAGTAATAAGAAACTATATATTACTAGTAGTAGTTAAAAGAATGGGGTTACTATATAAATAGAAAGAACACCTATATCTATTAATAATAATTTTAGAAGATTTAATAGCCTATAAAGGAGGCATTATTAATCTTAAAATAGAACCTATTTAGCTAAATATTAAAGGAAGAAGACTTAAAATATCTTTTAATATCTTACTATTAGGAAAGGATAAAGCAATATTAAGAATACCTTAGTTACAGAAATATAATCTAAGGATTAATTGGGTTATAGGTTAGGTTAATATTAGAGATATATAATAATGCAAAGTATAATAATAAACTAAGATAGTATAGTATTAAGTTAAAGCAATATATAAGGAGACTAAGCGAGGCTTAAGTTATATACTAAAAAGATACCATAAATATGGTAAAAAACTATAAAGCCTAGAAAGTGAAAAGCTATTAGAATATATAATAATAATAATAATTCTTTGATTAACGTCTGATACGGATCCTACTGGCCCACGCAGACTACTCCGTCACAGGGGGAAAACTTATAGTTTACATGAAGAAAACCCTCTATTAGAATATATAGTATAGGGCTATAAGATAGAGTTAGAACTAGAAATAAGTCTAAGGTTTTTTCTAATCTATAAGCTTACTAAAACAGAGTTAGTGGCGCTTAAGGAGTTTATCTAGGAGAACTTATAAAAGGGATATATTAGACCATTGCGGTTATTAGCGGGTTATTTAGTATTATTTATACCAAAGAAAAATGGAAAACTTAGAATGTGTATTAACTATAGACAGTTAAATAGTATTACTAGGAAAGATAGATATCCTTTACCCTTAATTAGCGAAATCTAAGATAAAATAGGCAATATGCGAATCTTTATAAAGATAGACCTAAGATAGGTGTACTATTAGATTAGAATTAAGGAAGGTAATAAATAGAAGGCAGCCTTTAGGTTAAAGGAAGGACTATATAAGCTATTAGTTATACAGTTTAGACTTATAAATGCACTAGTAACGTTTTAGAAAAGGATTAATAGTATATTAGAAGAACACCTAAATAAATTTATTATAGTATATCTTAACGACATTATTATCTACTTAATAAGTTAGGAAGAATATGGGGAATGTATTAACTAGGTCTTGAAGAGACTATAGGAAGAAAAGATACTAGTAGCAATTAAGAAATACAAGTTCTTTATAAAAAAGACTAATTTTATTAGATTTATTATTAAACCAGGAAAGATTAGTATAGATTTAAAGAAAGTTAAAGCTATAGTAAGTTAGTAAGAACTAGAGAATATTATATAGTTAAGATTGTTCCTAGGGTTTTCTAACTACTATAGGAGGTTTATTACACAATAGTTAAAGAATATTAAACCATTTATAAGACTTATAAAAAAAGGAGGAACTATAGGTATAGGGAATAGAACAGAAAAGGCTGTTTAAGGAACTTAAGGAATTGTTTACCTAGGAACTAATCCTTAAGATCTACTAACTAAAGCTAGATATAGTTGTGGAAATGGATATATTAGACTTTGCACTAGGAGTATACTTACTATAGAGGCACTAGGACGCATAGTATCTAGTAATATATTATAGTTAGAAGATAATACTACTAGAACTAAACTATAATATCTATAATAAGGAGTTATTAGGTATAGTTATAATACTTAAAGAGTAGAGAGCATTCTTGCAAGGTATAGAGAAACTATTTATAGTTAAAACGGATTATAAGAACTTAATCGCAGATAGGTTAGATAGGCGGAAATACTTGCAGAATATTACTTTAAAATTTAGTATACTAAGGGTACTAAAAATATAAGAGTAGATATACTTAGTAGAAAGGCAGAACTATAAGATAATAAAAAGCCGTTAGGGGCTATATTATAGAAAGATAAAGACGGATTAATTAGGTATAATTATCCCAAAATTGCAGTAACTAGAGAAGAAAGTTAGACCTATAAAACAGCTAAGAGTGTATAGTCTTAAAAGGTCTAAGAAGCATAGGATAAGGATCTAGACTTAGAGCAGTATAAGAACTAAGAAACTATATACGTGCTAAAGGTAATAGTAAAGGAGTTTATTAGTAAATTCTATAAGGAAATAACTTAAGAACATAATAGAGCTATAGGCTTAGTGTTAAGACTCTAAGAGGAGTATATTATTTAAGAAATCTGGGGATTAGCGAGATAAGTTATAAAGAAGTGTTTAGATTGCTAAAGGAATAAGCTAATAAGGCATAAGCTATATAGGGGGCTACAACCTATTAAAATACTAGAAAAACTATAGAAGGTCATATTATAGGACTTTATTATAAAGCTACTAAGGTTAAAGGACCCTATTACTAGATAGGATTATAACGTAATCCTAGTAATAGTAAATAAGTTAACTAAGTAGGGTTACTTTATAGCATATATAGAAGAAATCTTAGTGGAAGAAGTGGCTAGAATTTATATTAAAGAAGTGTTTATAAGACACGGAGCACTAAGTAAAATTATATTAGATAGAGATCTAAGATTTATAGCAGCATTTTAGGAGGTATTCTTAGCAGAGTAAGGGGTGCGAGCAGCAATATTAATGGTATATCACCTATAGATAGATAGTTAAATAGAAAAACTAAACTAAATATTGGAATAGTATTTAAGGCATTATGTTAATTATATATAGAATAATTAGGTATTATTACTACTAGTTATATAGTTCGCGTATAATATAACACTATAGGAAGGGATAGGTATATTACCTTTTAAGGCGAATTAGAGGTATAAACTAAGAATATTATTATTACCATAATAAGTAAAGAAAATAAGTAGCATAGCTAAAGAAAGAATAGAGAACTTAATAAATCTTTATAATTACTTTAAAAAAAATAGCTAAACTAGTACAGATAAGAATAAAAAGGTACTATAATACTAGGAGATCTAGGGGACCAGATCTTAAGGAGGGGGATAAAGTATAGCTACTATATAAAAATTTTAAGAGCTAATAATTAAGTAAAAAGTTAGACTATGTTAGACTAGGACTATTTACAATTATAGTAAAAATCTTAAAAGTTATATATAGACTTAACTTACTAGAGAAAATAAAAATCTACCCTATATAATATATGGCAATACTAGAACTAGCATATAGAAATATTAAGCCACTAGTTTATAAGGCAGATATATATAGAGGATAAAAGGAAGATAAATGGGAAGTTTTAAAGATTATTAGTTATAAGGATATTAATAATAAAATATGGTATAAGGTTAGGTAGATAGGCTATAATAAAACTACCTAAAAGCCACTAAATAATTTAAAAAACGCTATAAGAAAGGTATAGGAGTATTAGAAGAAAATAGGTTAAGCAGCATTAATAAAGAAGGATTGCTAAAGAATAAGTTACCTAAGGGGGACCTAAGAGGAACACCTGCTAAGGTATTTAAAGTTATTTTCCTCTTTATTAGAAAAGAGTCCGTTTTTTTATTACTAAGTTCCTAAAGACCTTATTCCATAAGTTTCCACTTCTTAAAATAGACCTTTTTACGCACCTTCTTAAGACAAAGCAACTAGGTAGATACTATAATATAAGTGTCCAGGGCCTTCTACTCCACATTATAAGAATGCTTAAGTTTAGTAAGGGCCTATACTAGGTTACCATTAAGTTTTATAGCAGTAAATTAAACCTAGAACCCTAGCAGCAATTAATAAGGGTACTTAAAGACTATTAAGAGTAATAGAACGCGTATACTTAGCGTTAAATGTAGAACAAATATCACATAATAATTAAACATTCGCTTTAGTATACTTTAAGTAGGAAGAGGATTGCCAAGATAAAGGGCTTATTAGTATAACATAAACTAACCCCTCTTTTAAACAACAAGAATAGGGAGACGGCATAATTTTACTAAGTAATAGTATGGCAGTAACAGTGCGTATATAATATTGCGCATATAAAGATAAAGAAGCTTTAGGCGTAATAAGTAAAAATATTAACTAAACTAATCCAACGGATATTATACCTCTAGTAGACGACTTAGAGATATTAGGAATCTTTAAGGACGAAGATAAAAAGAAGGGAGATGGTGTTATAGACGCTTTAAGTATAATATTATAACTACTAGGAGAAGAGATAAAAGAAGCTAGTTAGTTAATAAGGGCATAGTCTAGGATAGAACTAGTAGAACTATATAATAAGGAATGGTAACTAAGGTTATATAGTTTACTATATATTAAATAAGAGGAATGGGAGGAACTTATATACCTTATATACAAGGAGTGTTACGGACAGCTTAAGTACGATATTATAACTACTTAAAGAGGAGTTGGCGGAAGCTAGTTAGTTAATATAGGCACAGTTTAGGATAGAGCCGGTGGAACCATATAACAAGGAATAGTAAGCGAGTCACATGATATTATACGCGGTGTACGCAGTATACGCAGTATATATCTATGTATAACACGTATAACACATACCTTACGTACAAGAGAGGATTTCTTAGGCATATGGTTATGTATTTAAAGGACCTTAGTCCCTACTATAGATAGTTCTCTCCTTATAGTAAATCTTAGAATATAATTAGAGTTAATCTGTTGGGCAACTACTCTACTAGTTATTATTACATTATTAACCTGTTTATATCTATATACCTAGCCCAATAATAGAACCTACCGTAGTTCTTGCTATAAGGTTCCGTTATATATTCACTACTAAGGTTACAGTATTAAATAAAGTTAAACAATATACCACTAAAAGCACCAGTTACAACACCATTAACGGCAGCTACTACCTTAGGCGGAGATACCAGTATGGCAGATACAGATTCTTAGTTAATTACATAAGGTTAGTTATAGGAAATGGTTGATCACTTATAGGACAATAATAGGATACTTAAAGAACATATTAATAGAATTGGAGCAGTAAAGGTTAAGTTACCTTCAATTAAATAATTCTTAGAAGAGAAGTTAAAGCTTAAGGGATTCCTTATGCAGATGTATTTTAAGGTTATGCAGGAAGGAGCGAAGTTGGCAATATTATTGGACCAAGTAGCGTATACAGGGTTGTTCCTAATAGGACGAGCACTTAAGTAGTTTAAACCTTATCTTACCAAAATATAGGCAAATAGTATAACAACCACTAACTAAGATATACGGTATATATTTGCTAGTTAGAATGGGTTTGCAGAATAGTTAACGCAGATATTTAGAGACCTAGAGGTAACAACTATAGTAGAACAAAAGTTTTAGAACCTAGTACAACGAACCTTAGCAATAGAGTATATAATATAGTTTTAAACGCTAGCTATATAGGTTAAATGGAATAATAAGGCGCTTATGGCATAGTATAAATAGGGACTTAAGGCTAAAGTCCAGGACATAATTATCCTAATGGAAGATGCGGAAAGTCTACAAGACTTAATAGATTAGTTAATAAAGATTAATAATAGAATCTATTAAAGGGAACAAGCTAAGAAAGGGCAAGATAGAGTTCTATAGTTATATAAAACGCAGAGTATATATTGGCAAATATAGAGCTAAAGACTATAGAATGGCGCAGAGCTAATAGACCTAAGTGGTACTAAAGAATTTAAGAGATGGATAAAGAAACTATAGAAATCTAAAGGTTAAGGATTAAGTAATTATAGGACTAAGGAGCAGAGGCTAAACCAGGGATCTTAGTAGTAGAAGATGTTTAGGCGGACTCTATAGCAAGAAAGATGGTTTAAAGATAGAGCTTATATAAATTGCGGAAAATAAGGTCATTTTACTAGAGACTATAGAGGTAGTTAGAATAACCACGTAGTAAAGGGCACTAGGTTGTTAAAGTATAATAATATAGATATAGGGATGTTGCGCGGGACTAAGGAGTATTTAATTAAGCACTTTGCGTTTTGTTACAATAACGCATGCTAAATTTATAAAGATGCTAAGTATAGCGTAAGCTATTAGCTATAAAAGCTAGAGTTAAGAGGGCTTAAAGGAACTAGAGAGTTAGATAAAGAATAAGATTAACTTTATAAGCTAGATTAAGATATTAAAGCAATATACAGATAAAGATCAGTAACAATAACAATGGAGTTAGAGTACTTATTAATTAATAGCAATAAGGAAGAAAACGAGGCTAACTGGGAGCGCTTATACCTTAGTAACGCAATAGAAGTAGAGACTAAAACTACTATAGAACGCGGATTAGTAATGGGTATTATAACACCATTAGATACAGCATCCATTACTTTATAAGACGGAAGGAGTAATATCTAGAGATAATTAAGTAAGCAAACAACTGCTAGTGCTAGCTTATTACTTATAAAAGGCAAAAGGCCATAGGTCTAAGATTTTTAAGAAGAGATAAGGAAAGCTCTAGACTTGCTAAACGCGATAAGGACAGCTTAAGAGCCCATAATAGATAAAAACCGATAGGAAAGTGTAGTAACTTAGTTTAGTAATAAACGAATGAGTATAGGACGCAAGTTTAAGAACCACGAGTTTAAAGAATAAGTAAGAACGTTATTAGAAAGCCAAGATTTTGAGAAACAAATAAGGACTATAGCAATTCTAGGTAAACACAGTGTTTAGCCTAAAGATTAAAAAGTTAATACTAAGATTAAGAAGCAAGACAACTTTAAGGATCTAGCTATAAGACGCAGAAAACAGGAAACTATAGATAAGTTTAGATAAAGAATTATTATATAGTAAGAGCAAAAGCTAGACAAGAGGTTAGCTATGCCAGGTTATATAAGGGATAGAGCACCTATATAAAGAGTTACTAATAGGCCTAGTGCAGGGATACCTAGAGTAAAGTAGTTAGACGAACTAGAATAAAAAGAGGATCTAGATATTCCAGTTAGGTTTAAAAAAAGACACACTAAAGAATGTTACAACGCAGTAATAATAAGGTACTTTCTTATAGATAGACTATATACACTAAACCAGTTGTATGGAAAGTAGTATAGGCAATAACACAATAACAAATGGGAAGACTTTTATATATAGCTAAATAAAAAAGTTGTCTAAGACCAACCTATTACGGAAAAACGTATAAGTTATATTAAAGGAGCATTAATTATAATATTAAGGAACCTAGAAGAAGGATCTAGGGACTAGAGAAGTAAATAATAAATCTTAGTACCTATAGCAGAGATACCAGTAGTTAGGTTAACTAGGTATAGGTTTAAACTTAAAAATAAAAACAAGCTAAGAGTTAACCTAAGTTACCTAGCGCATTATATACTATTGTGGATAGCTTATATGGATAACGTATATAACATATATAGGGCACTAAAAGATAAGAACTAAAAATACCCAGTAAGGATATATTGGGCACTAGAAGAAAGGTGGTTTAAAGACGCTAAGTATATATATAAATGGCACCTAGTAGAAGTATAGAGTTAAGGGGACCTAATACTTTAACCCAGAAGATTCCTTATAGAAGAATACCTAGATAGATAATAGTAGTAGGACTACTTAGAGAATACTTATCTATAATATATAGAGGAAAAGAAACAAACTAAGTATTGGCTAAAAGTAGACTAAGTATAAGTAGGATCTAGCAGCTAATAGTTAGGAAAAGGGGAGGCCTACGGGACTAAAGGGAACTAGTAGTAGAGCCTTAGACCCTTAAAGGAGTCCAAGGACAACACCTAAACTTATAAGTTAAGTGGCAAGATCAGCAGTTTAAAGCGTTAATAGACAGTAGAGTAATAAGGAACCACATATTACTAGCAGTAGTAGAAAGAATGGGGTTACTATATAGATAAAAGGAATACCTATATCCACTTACAACAATTTTAGGAGATTAGATAGCCTATAAAGAAGGTATTATTAATCTTAAAACAAGACCTATTCAGCTAACTATTAAAGGGAGACCAGTTAGAATATCTTTTAATATCTTACTATTGGGAAAAGACAAGATAATACTAAGAATGCCCTAGTTATAGGAATATAATCTAAGGATCAATTAGGTTATAGGTTAGGTTAATATTAGAGATACTTAACGACGTAAAATGCGGTAGCAAACTAAGTTGGTATAGTACTAAGTTAGAGCGATATACGAAGAGACTAAGCAAGGCTTAAGTTATATACCAAAGAGATACTATAAGTATAGCAAAAAGTTATAGTTACTAGAAAGTGAAAAGCTGTTAGAATATATAGCATAGGACTATAAGATAGAGTTAGAAGAAGGAATAAGTCCAAAGTTCTTTCTAACCTATAAGCTTACTAAAACCAAGTTAGTAGCACTTAAGGAGTTTATCTAAGAGAACTTATAAAAGGGATATATTAGACTATTGCAGTTATTAGCAGAATATCTAGTACTATTTATCTTAAAGAAAAATAGAAAACTTAGGATGTGTATAGACTATAGACAGTTAAATAGTATTACCAGAAAGGATAGATATCCTTTACCCTTAATTAGCAAAATCTAAAACAGGATAGGCAATGTAAAGATCTTTATAAAGATAGATCTAAGATAGGCGTACTATTAAATTAGGATTAAGGAAGGTGATAAATAAAAGGCAGCCTTTAGGTTAAAGGAAGGACTATACAAACTATTAGTTATGCAGTTTAGGCTTATAAACGCACTAGTAACGTTCTAGAAGCGAATTAATAGTATATTAGGAGAACACCTTAATAAATTTATTATAGTATACCTTAACGATATTATTATCTACTTAAAAAGTAAGAGAGAACATAAGGAACACGTTAAATAGGTCTTAAAGAGACTATAAGAAGAATAGATGCTAGTAGCTATTAAGAAATGCGAGTTCTTTACGCAAAAGACCAATTTTATAAGATTTATTATCGAACTAGGAAGAATTAGCATGGACCTAAAGAAAGTTAAAGCTATAGTAAGTTGGCAAGAACTAGAGAATGTTATACAGTTAAAATCGTTCCTAGGGTTTTGCAACTACTATAGGAGGTTTATAGCATAATAGTTAAAGAGTATTAAGCCATTTACAAGGTTAATAAAAAAGGAGGAACTATAGGTTTGGGGTAGTAAGTAGAAGAAGCTATTCTAAGAACTTAAAGAGTTATTTACCTAGGAACTAGTCCTTCAGATCTATTAACCAAGGTTAGAAATGGTTGTTAAGATAGATATATTAGACTTCGCACTAAAAGCATATTTGCTATAGAGGCATTAGGACGCATAGCATCTAGTAGCATATTATAGTTAAAAGATAACACCACTAGAACTAAACTATAATATCTATAACAAGGAGTTGTTAGGAATAGTTACAGTGTTAAAGAAATAAAGAGTATTCTTATAAGGCATAGAGAAATTATTTATAGTTAAGACGGATTATAAAAACCTTATAGGATTCCTAATAATAAAGGAACTTAACTAAAGACAGGTTAGATGGGCGGAAATGCTTATAGAATACTATTTTAAAATTTAGTATACTAAGGGTATAGATAATACACGAGTAGATACTCTAAGTAGGAAAGCTAAACTATAAAGTAACGAAAAGCTATTAGGGGCTTTATTGCGAAGGGACTAAGATAGATTAATTAGGTATAATTATTCTAAGGTTGTAGTAACTAGAGAAAGTCAGATCTATAAATTACTAGAGAGTAATTAGATATAGAAGATCTAAGAAGTATAGGTAGAGGATCTAGATACGGAATAGTATAAGAATAGAGAAGCAACCTACATTCTAAGGTCTATTATAAAGGAGTTTGTTAAGTTATTTTATAGGGGACTAACTTAAGGACACAACAAAGCTATAGGCTTAGTGTTAAGACTTTAAGAGGAGTATATTATTTAAGGAATCTGGAGACTAGCGAGATAAGTTATAAGAGAATATCTAAATTGCTAAAGAAATAAACCAATAAGGTATAAGCCACATAGAGGGCTATAACCTATTAAAACACCAAAAAGACTATAGGAAGTTATATTATAGGACTTTATTATTAAGTTACTAAAGTTAAAAGATCCTATTATAGGATAAGATTATAACATAATCTTAGTAATAGTGGATAAGTTTATAAAGTGGGAATACTTTATAGCATGCATAGAGGAGATATTAGTAGAAGATATTACTAGAATCTATATTAAGGAAGTATTTATAAGACATAGAGTACTAAGCAAGATTATATTAAATAGAGATCTAAGATTCGTAGCAGTATTCTAGGAGGTATTTTTAGCGGAATAGGGAGTTTACACAGTAACCTTAATAGCGTATTATCTACAGATGGACGGATAAATAAAAAGATTAAACTAGATACTAGAATAGTATCTAAGGCACTATATTAATTATGCATAGAATAATTGGGTATTGTTATTACTAGTTATATAGTTTGTATATAATGCAATACTATAAGAAGAAATAGGAATATTACTATTTAAAGCAAATTATGGGTATAAGCCAAGATTATTATTATCGCCACGTTAAGTAAAGAAAATAAGTAGCACAGCTAAGTAAAGAATGGAGACTTTAATAAATCTTTATATAGACCTTAAGGAAACAGCTAAACTAGTATAAGAGCGAATAAAAAGGTACTATAATACTAAGAGATTTAAGGGACCAGGTCTTAAGGAGGGAGATAAAGTATAGCTACTATACAAAAATTTTAAGAGTTAACGACTAAGTAAGAAGTTAGACTATATTAGACTAGGACCTTTTAAAATCACGCAGAGAATTTTATTGGTTATATTTAAGTTAAACCTACTAGCCAAAATAAGAATTTACCCTATATAGTATATTATAATGCTAAAGCCAGCACACAGAGGTGTTAAACTACTAGTCTATAAGGCAGATATATATAGAGGGCAAGAAGAAGATAAATAGCAAGTTTTAAAGATCGTTAGTTATAAGGATATTAATAATAAAATATAGTACGAAGTAAAGTAGATAGGCTATAGTGAGACTACCTAAAAACCACTAAGCAACCTAGAGAACGCTATAGAAAAGGTATAGGAGTATTAGAAGAAAGCAGGTTAGGAAGTATTAAAAAAGGATCACTAAGGGACGAGTTACCTAAGGGGAACCTAAAAGGAGCAACTACTACGTTACTTAGAGTTGTTTCCTTCTCTGGAAACTCTACTCGTTTATTACCTAGCTTAGATAGACCCTATTAAATAAGTTTCCACTTCTTAGAATAAACCTTCTTACGAACTTTCTTAAGACGGGTTAACTGAGTAAAGGCAGCTTGCTGAACCTTAAAGGAGCGACGTTAAGCCTTAAGGGCTAGAGCAGTCTCTTCTAAGGACTAGTAGAGTTTGGCGCAAGCGGCGGCTAGCTCTAACTTAAGCTTCGCAGCGGCAGATTAAACATAAGACCCTACAATAAGTTACTTAGGGAACTCGAAGACTACTAAAAGTCATAGACACGTACACTTAGCGTTAGAGACGGAGCGAATATTACAGGACGATTAAACGTTTGCTTTAGTGCACTCTAAATAAGAGGATAGTTATTAAGATAAAGGACTCGCTAGCGTAATACAGACTAACCCCTCTTTCGCATAACAAGAATATAGAGACGGTATAATCTCACTAAGTAATAGTATAGCAGTAACAGTGCGAGTACGGCGTTGCGCTTATAAAAAAGGAGATGCTTTAGGTATAATAAGTAAAGATATTAACTAGGTTAATTAAATGGACATTACACCTCTAGTGGACAACTTAGAGATGTTAGGAATCTTTAAGGATAAAGATAAAGAGGAGGGAGATAGTATTACGGACAGCTTAAGTATAATATTATAACTACTTAAAGAGAAGTTGGCGGAAGCTAGTTAGTTAATATAGGCATAGTTTAGGATAGAGCTAGTGGAACTATATAACAAGGAATAGTAAGCATGTTATATAATGTTATACGCGGTATACATAGTATACGCAGTATATATCTATATATAATACGTATAACACATACCTTATATATAAGAGAGGATTTCTTAGGCGTATAGTTGTGTATTTAAAGGACCTTAGTCCCTACTATAGATAGTTCTCTCCTTGTAGTAAATCTTAGAATATAATTAGAGTTAATCTGTTAGGCAACTACTCTACTAGTTGTTATTATATTGTTGACCTGTTTATATCTATATACCTAGCCTAATAATAGGACCCACTGTAGTTCTTGCTACAAGGTTCCGTTACAAGGAGGATTTCTTAGGAGTATAGATATGTATTTAAAGGACTACAGTCCCTACCTAAATAGTTCCTTTCCTTATAGTAAATCTTAGAATACAATTGGAGTTAATCTATTAGGCAACTACTCTACTAGTTATTATTACGTTGTTAACTTTGTTTAAATATCTACACACCTAGCCCATTAGTAAGTCTACCATAGTGTCTACTATAAGGCTTCGTTACACCCTATTCTCCTATATCGCCATCTTAGTAGTAATAAAGTTATAGCCAAGTCGGGTAGATAAAGGGGCTATAAGTTTTTAAGACTTTTACTTTAGCGGTGCAATATCCGCAAGAGCGCCCTTATACTAGTCTTTAATAAGGATAATTACATATTTGGTAACACCGTCGCGTTAAGCAGCCTATCTAAATCGCTGCAGTATTATATTTAGGCTTTTGTCGGGATAATAACCATATATAATAGAACGGATAATATCTGGAATATTTGCACTATAGGCTAGGGCATCCAACATAATAAGAATGCGGGTAAGTAAGTCTTCTATATAGAAATTTCAATACTTCCTACTCTTATTACGTTTGGATAATATTATATAATAACTTCGCACTACTATTTCAGCCTACTTAATAGTATAGCCCTTAGTTATAAGCCATAAATGGATAGTGTTTATACACCTATAAATAGAATTTTTAGTATAAAGAAAGATGATTATCTTAGAAATTAATTTGGGACTTAAAATCTTTTATGCCTTTAACTATACAGTACCTTTTACTAGATTTTAGATCCGCCCGACTAATTAATAAATAGAGGTAGCGGATATTTAACTAGAAGATATAGATATTCTACTAGGCGCTGTAAGCGTTTAGCTAAATAATATAGATATTTTATTAAACCCTACGGATATCTAGCTAAGGATCGCGGATATATAATCCTTCTCTACTACCACCTCCTTAAATACCTCTTTAATAATAAAGAATGCGGTCACCCAGTGGCTTATTAGCCAAAATGTACTAGACCAGTTCCGGGTTGCAAAGGAAATAGTAATAGAAGGCAAAGGGGCGAGCAATAGGCGCCCCCTAATGACTCTACAGTAGTAGAGTAAAGTTTGCGATACTAGCGCGTCCGTAGGCTTGTTACGGCAGCAGTGGTTCCCAAGGAGGTCAAAAAGTAAGGTAGTAGAGCACCACAGGCGACTCGTAGGCGCTAAGTAGGCGAGTCCCAAAAGGCGGGGAGATGGATCACGGGGTTTTCTCTCAAGTAGAGTTTTCTCCCCATATGTAAATAAGGAGTAGTCCGCGTGGGCCCAATAGGGATCCGAATCGGACGTTAAGCAATGAATAATAATAATAATAATAATAATAAAGAATAGTGCCTTATAATTATTCTTATCCTTTCTCTTAATATAGCCCCTAATAATAAATAGGTTAGGCCAATCAATATCTGTTTATTTAAGATCCGTTATACTCTAATAAAACCCTACTGGCTTTATTACCTTTATATACATCTTCTTATTAAGTATTATAGTATATATAAACTACAGCACTATTAGACTAAGCAGTAATTAGACCTTAAAGAGCTATGCGTAATAGGGCCAGAAGCTCTTGCTCTAGTTAGCAACTAGATAACACTTATTAATTATAACTAAAGAAATATATAAGCGAAAAGTAGGCCAAGTAAGGATATAGTGGAACTATTTACTTAATAGCAACTCTGGCGATACTAGAATATATATAAACTAACCCGCTTTAATATATTTTAGGATATCTATATACACTTTTATTACCTCCGTATATATAAATACGGAATTTACTTCTAAAATAGCCTATATTTTTAATAGCTGCTCCTCTCTAATTGCGTTTAAAGGTAATATAATAATAGAAATAGAAGCTTAAATTATTAATGGAATCGCCTACATTATTATACTCTTACCCTATAATATCTTCGCTACTAGGAACAAGTCCCTCCGCCTCTATATTACCCATCTTAACACCTTAATTTAATTAGGTCGTCCGCTATACAGATATAGAAGCTTAATAGCTCTATCTATTAAGCTTAACTATTTATCTTTACTTGCCTCCTGTAAGGCCAGAAGCTTATCTTATATATCCTATAACTACCTCTCTACTAGGGACGTAAAAACCCCCTATATACGATTATCCAGCTCCTATAAGCTCTATAAGACCTATTAGCGTTCCTATTTAACTGTAGTCTTCTAACCCTAATAACTAGTCCTTTTTTTCTAAACTATAGTGGGTTTTCCATACGGATATAGCGCTTAGTAGTAGCGGAGGCACTCTAGGCTAAGGAAGGATATTTTTAAGGAAGGACCCAACTATAGTATTTACTAGGTATTGCAATAACTTTAAGTAGTAAATATCTATAGATCTATATAGTTTTATCTATATTAGTAGACTATTTAATAAGATATAATATGTGCTAATAATTTTAATAATGCGTTTTTTAACTTTAACAAAATTAATATTAAGACTAAGTAATAGCTGTATAATAAAATTTATACCATTTAAAAGCCCTAAGTCTTAAAAAAAATATAACTTTATATGGTAATAATAACGCGTTATATAAATAAATAAATTAGATATCCACAATCTCCGCTTAGCGGATTTTGGTAATAATTTTAATAAGACGCGCCAAATACTCTTAGACGTGATTTTGCAATTTGGAAGACCGTATAGGTTATTCCAATACTAGCTAAAAAATCGCGTCTAAGCTTGCTAAGGTAATAAACTAAAAGCATCTCTTATAGGGGTTAAACTGCTAGGTACTATTATTACCTACTATAACGAAGCCTTGTAGGAAATACTACGGTAGACTTACTAATAGGCTAGGTGTGTAGATATTCAAATAAAGTTAACAACGTAATAATAACTGGTGGAGTGGTTGCCTAATAGATTAACTCTAATTATACTTTAAGATTTACTATAAGAAAAGGAACTATCTAGGCAGGGACTATGGTCCTTTAAATACATATCTATACTCCTAAGAAATCCTCTTTGTACATAAGGTACGTGTTATATATGTTATATATATATTCCCCTTATACACCTTATACACTATATATATAACGGAACCTTGTAGCTTAGACTACGGTGGGTTCTGTTAATGGGCTAAGTATATAGGTACGACAAGTCGACAACGTAATAACAACTAGTGGAGTGGTTGCCTAACAGATTAACTCCAATTATATTCTGAGATTCACTATAAGGAGAGAACTATCTATGGTAGGGACTAAGGTCCTTTAAATATACAACTGTACACCTAAGAAATCCTCTCTTGTACGTAAGGTACGTGTTGTACGTATTATACATAGACGTATACTGCGTATACTCCGTATACCGCGTATAATATTATGTGACTCGCTTACTATTCCTTATTATATAGTTCCACCAGATCCATCCTAGACTATGCCTATATTAACTAACTAGCTTCCTACAACTCTTCTCTAAGTAGTTGTAATATTGTACTTAAAGCGTCCATAACACCATCCCCCTCCTCTTTATCTTCGTCCTTAAAGATTCCTAATATCTCTAAGTTATCTACTAAAGGTGTAATGTCTGTTTGATCAGTCTGGTTAATACCTATACTTATTATGCCTAAAGCTTCTTCTTTTTCACAAGCGCAGCGCTATGCTCGCACCGTGGCTGCTATACTATCGCTTAGTAAGATAATATCGTCTCTGTGTTCTCGTTGTGCGAAAGCGGGGTTGATATATATTACGTTAGTGAGTCCTTTATCTTAATAACCCTTATCTTGCTCAGAGTGTACTAAAGTAAACGTTTAATTATCCTGCAACGTTTGCTTTGTCTTTAACACTAAGTATATATGTTCTATAACTCTTAACAGTCTTTAAGTTCCCTAAGTAACTTGTTATAGGGTCTTATGTTTAATCTACTGCTGCGAAGCTTAACGGTAAACTCTTAAGCGCTTTAGATAAGCTTTATTATTTATAGGAAGCAGAGCAGAAGGCTATAGCTGCTTAACAGCGTGCCCTTAAAGCCTGTCTATTGGCCTCTACCTATCTTCTTTGTCTTAAACATGTTTATAAGAAGGTCTGTTCTAAGGAGTAGAAACTGGTTTAATAGGGTCTGTCTAAGTTAGGTAATAAAAGGATTAGCTCTCCTCCTGCAAGGGAAACAACTCCAAGTAGCTTAGCAATTGCTCCTCTTAGGTCCCCCTTAGGTAACTCATTCTTTAGTGATTCTTCTTTATTAATATTACCTAACCTGCTTTCTTCTAATACTCCTATACCTTTCCCATAGCATTCCTTAGGTTGCTTAGTAGTTCCTAGGTAGTCTCACTATAGCCTATCTACTTTACTTTATACTATATTTTGTTGTCTACGTCCTTATAACTAATAACTTTTAAAACTTGCCACTTGTCTTCCTTTTGTCCTCTATACGTGTCTACCTTATAGACTAGTGGCTTAACATTCCCGTGTGCTGGCTCTAGCATTGCGATATGCTATATAGGGTAGATTTTCATTTTGGCTGGTAGGTTTAACTTATATATAACCAATAAAATTCTTTGCTTAACTTTAAAAGGTCCTAGTCTAACATAATCCAACTTCTTACTTAGTCGTTAACTCTTAAAATTTTTGTGTAGTAGCTATACTTTATCCCCCTCCTTAAGATCTGGTCCCTTAGATCTCTTAGCATTATAGTACCTTTTTATTTATTCTTATACTAGTTTAGCTATTTCTTTAAGGTCTATATAAAGATTTATTAACATCTCCATTCTTTGTTTAGCTGTGCTACTTGTCTTTTTTGCTTAACGTAGCAATAACAATGTTCTTAGTTCGTATCTGTAATTCGCCTTAAATGGTAATGTCCCCATTCCTTCTTGTGGTGTTGCATTGTATATAAACTATATAACTGGTAATAGCAATACCCAACTGTTCTGTGCGTGATTAATATAGTGCCTTAGATACTGTTCCAGTATCTAGTTTAGTCTTTCTATTTATCTATCCATCTGCGGATAATATGCTATAAATATTACTGCGCAAACCCCTTATTCTGCCAGAAATACTTCCCAAAATGCTGTTATAAATCTTAGATCTCTATCCAATACAATCTTATCTAGTACTCTATGTCTTATAAACACTTCTTTTATATAGATTCTAGCAACATCCTCTGCTAATATCTCTTTAGTGTATGCTATAAAGTATCCCCACTTTATTAGCTTATCCACTATTACTAAGATTACGTTATAATCTTGTCCTATAATAGGATCTCTTGACTTTAGTAACTTAATAATAAAGTCCTATAATATAACTTCCCATGGTCTTCCTAGTGTCTTAATAGGTTATAGCCCTCTATACGGCTTATGCCTTATCAGTTTATTCCTTTAGCAATCTGGATATTCCTTTATAACTTGCCTTACTAGTCCCCAGATTCCTTAAATAATATACTCCTCTTAAAGTCTTAACACTAAGCCTATAGCTCCATTATGTCCTTATATTATTCCCTTATAGAATTCCTTAACAAATTCTTCTGCAATAGACTTAGGTATATACGTTGCTTCTCTATTTTTGTATTGCTCTAAGTCTGGATCCTCTGCCTATGCTTCTTAGATCTTCTATATCCACTTACTCTCTAGTAATTCATGGATCTAATTTTCCTTAGTTGCTGCAATCTTTAGATAATTATACCTAATTAATCTATCTTAATCCTTTCGTAATAAAGCTCCTAATAGCTTTTTATTACTTTATAGTTCAGCCTTTCTGCTTAGAGCGTCTGCTTATGTATTATCTGTACCCTTAGTATACTAAATTTTAAAATAGTATTCTATAAGCATCTCCGCCTATCTAACCTATCTCTGGTTGAGTTCCTTTATTATTAGGAATCCTATAAAGTTCTTATAGTCTGTTTTTACTATAAATAGTTTCTCTATGCCTTGTAAGAATGCTCTCTATTCCTTAAGTGCTATAACTATACCTAATAACTCCTTATTATAGATGTCATAGTTTAACTCTGGTGGTGTTATCTTTCAACTATAGTATACCACTAGGTGCTATCTATCTTAATATTTCTATAGAAAGCACGCTCCTAGTGTAAAGTCTAATGCATCTATTTCTATAACCGTCTTTAAACCTAGTTAATAGATCTTAAGAACTAACTCTTAGGTAAATAACTCTTTAATTCTCTTAAACAGTTCTTGTTATTCCTTTCCCTATACCCACAGTTCTTCTTTCTTTATTAACCGCGTAAATGGCTTAATATCCTATAACCATTGCGCTATAAACCTTCTATAGTAATTGCAAAACCCTAAAAACAATTTTAACTATATAACGTTCTCTAGTTCCTGCTAATTTACTATAGCCTCAATCTTCTTTAGATCTATGCTGAGTTGGCCTAGTTTAATAATAAATCTAATAAAATCGGTCTTCCTAGTAAAGAACTTATATTTTTTAATTGCTACTAGCATCTGTTCCTCTTATAGTCTCTTTAAGACCCACTTAATATATTCTTTGTGTTTTTCCTTACTCTCTAAGTAGATGATAATGTTATTAAGGTATACTATAACAAATTCATCTAGGTGTTCTCCTAACACACTATTAATTCACTTCTAGAACGTTGCTGGTGCGTTTATAAGCCTAAATTGTATAACTAATAGCTTATACAGTCCTTCCTTTAACCTGAAGGCTGCCTTCTATTTATTACCTTCCTTAATTCTAATCTGGTAGTACGCCTATCTTAGATCTATCTTTGTAAAGATCTTTACATTGCCTATCCTATCTTAGATTTCGCTAATTAAGGGTAAAGGATATCTATCCTTTCTAGTGATGCTGTTTAACTGTCTGTAGTCTATATACATCCTAAGTTTTCCGTTTTTCTTTAGGATGAACAATACTGGATATTCTACTAATAACTGCGACGGTCTAATATATCCCTTTTATAAGTTCTTCTAAATAAACTCCTTAAGCGCTACTAACTCTGTTTTAGTAAGCTTGTAGATTAGAAAGAACTTTAGACTTATTCCCTCTTCTAATTCTATCTTATAGTCCCAAGCTATATACTTTAACAGCTTTTTACTTTCTAGTGACCATAACTTTTTACTATACTTGTGGTATCTTTTTAGTATATAACTTAAGCCTCGCTTAGTCTCTTTGTATATCGCTCTAACTTGGTATTATACCAACTTGGTTTGCTGTCGCACTTTGCGTTGTTATATATCCTTAATATCGACTTGACCTATAACCTAATTAATCTTTGGATTGTACTCCTATAACTAAGGCATTCCTAGTATTACCTTGTCCTGTCCTAATAGTAGGATATTAAAAGACATTCTAACTGGTCTCCCTTTAATAGTTATCTAAATAGGTCCTGTTTTAAAATTAATAATGCCTCCTCTATAGGCTATCTAATCTCCTAAAATCGTTGTAAGTGGATACAGATGTTTCTTTTATCTATATAGTAACCCTATTCTTTTTACTACCTTTAGTAATATATGGTTCCTAGTTACTCTACTATTTACTAACGCTTTAAACTACTAATCTTGCCACTTAACTCTTAGATTTAAATATTGTCCTTAAATTCCTTTAAGGGTTTAAGGCTCTAATACTAGTTCCCTTTAGTCCTATGCGCCTCCCCTTTTCCTAACTATTAGCTGCTAGATCCTGCTTATACTTAGTCTAACTTTAGCCAATACTTAGTTTATTTCTTTTTCTCTATATGCTATAGATAAGTGTTCTTTAGGCACTCCCACTACTATTATCTGTCTAGGTATTCTTCCGTAAGGAATCTTCCTAGTTAAAGTGTTAAGTCTCCTTAACCTTATACTTCTACTAGGTGCTAACTATGTATATACTTAGCGTTCCTAAACCGCTTTTCCTCTGGTGCCTAATATATTTTTACTAAGTACTTCCAGTTCTTATCTTTGGGTGCTCTATATATATTACACATATTATCCATATAAGCTATCTATAATAGTGTATAATGCGCTGCATATTTTAGGTTAACTCTTAGTTTATCTTTGTCCTTAAGTTTAAACCTATACCTAGTTAACCTAACCACTGGTATCTCTACTGTAGGTATTAAGATTTATTACTTGCTTCTCTAGTCCCTAGATCCCTCTTCTAGGTTCCTTAATGTTATAATTAATGCTCCTTTAATATAACTTATGCGTTTCTCCGTAATGGGTTAGTCTTAGACAACTTTTTTATCTAGCTATATATAAAAATCTTCCTATTTATCATTATGTCGTTGCCTATACCACTTTCTGTATAACTAGTTTAGTGTATATAGTCTATCCATTAGAAAGTACCTTGTTATTACTGCATTGTGACATTCTTTGGTATGTCTTTCTTTAAACCTAGTTGGAATATCTAGATCCTCTTCTTGTTCCAGTTTATCTAACCACTTTGCCCTAGGTGTCCCTGCACTCGGCCTATTAGTAACTCTTTGTACGGGTGCTCTGTCCCTTATACGACCTAGCATAGCTGACCTCTTATCTAGCTTTTGCTCTTGCTATATAATGATTCTTGTCCTAAACTTATCCATAGTTTCTTGTTTTCTATATCTTATAGTTAGATCTTTATAGTTACCTTGCTTTTTAATCCTGGTATTAACTATTTAATCTTTAGGCTAAATACTGCGTTTACCTAGGATTGCTGACGTTCTTATTTATTCTCTAAACTTATAGTTCTTAAACTTGCGTCCTATACTCATTTATTTATTACTAAACTGAGTTGCTGCCCTTTCCTATCGGTTTTCGTCCATTATGGGTCCTTAGGTGTATCTTATCTCACTTTAAGAATCTTAAGCTTCTCTTATCTCTTTTTAAGAATCTTGAGCCTATGGCCTTTTGCCTTTATTAAGTAATAAGCTAGCACTAGCAGTTATCTACTTACTTAGTTTCTTCTAAACGTTGCTCCTATCGTCTTATAAAGCGATGGAAATTATATCTAATAGTATCACTATACCCGTTACTAAACCTTATTTGGTGGTGGTCTCAGTCTCTACTTCTGTTGCGTCCTTAAGGTTTAAGTGCTCCTAATTAGCCTCCTTTTCGTCCTTATCACTAATAATTAATAAGTACTCTAACTCCATTGTTATTACTGCTGATCTTTGTCTATACGTTGCTATAATATCTTGATCTAGCTTATAGAGTTAATCTTGTTCTTTATCTAACTCTCTGGTTCCTTAGAGTCCTTTTAACTCTGGCTCCTATAGCTAATAGCTTGCGCCATACTTAGCGTCCTCATAAATTCGGTATACGTTGTTGTAATAATACGCAAAACTTTTAATTAAACACTCTTTTGTTCCTCGCAGTGTACCGTCGTCCCTTTATACATACGTGCCGTCTACTAGTCTGGTTCCCTTTACCGCATAGTTACTCTAACTACCTCTACAGTCTCTGGCGAAATGACCCTGTTTTCCGCAATTTATATAAGCTCTATCTTTAAACCACCTTTCTTGCTGTAGAGTCCGCCTAAACGTCTTTTGCTGCTAAGATCCCTAGTTTAACCTCTACTCCTTGGTCCTTTGATTACTTAATCCTCAACCTTTAGGTTTCCATGGTTTCTTTTCCCATCTTTAGGTTTCTTTAGTACCGCTTAGGTCCATTGGCTCTGCGCCATTCTATAGTTTTTAACTCTGTGTCTGTTGTTGTATACTCTGCGCCTTATACAACTATAGAACTCTGTTTTACCCTCTCTTAGCTTGTTCCCTTTAGTAGATTCTGTTATTAATCTTTATTAACTAATCTATTAACTCCCTTAGAGTATCCGCATCTTCCATTAGGATGATTGCGTCCTAGACTTTAGCCTTAAGTCCCTATTTATACTGTGCTATAAGCGCCTTGTTATTCCACTTAACCTATATAGCTAGTGTTTAAAACTGTGTTGTATACTTAATTACTGAAGTGCGTTGTACTAAGTTCTAAAGCTTTCGTTCTGCTGTAGTTGTGGCTTCTAGGTCTTTAAATATCTATATTAGTCACTCTGCGAACCCGTTCTAACTAGCAAATATATACTGTACATCTTGGTTAGTAGTTGTTATGCTATTAGCCTGTATTTCCATGAGATACGGCTTAAACCACTTAAGTACCCTCCCTGTTAGGAACAACCCTGCATAGGCTACTTGGTCTAATAATATTACTAACTTTGCTCCTTCCTATACTACCCTAAAGTGCATTTACATAAGAAATCCCTTAAGCTTTAACTTCTCTCCTAAGAATTGTTTAATTAAAGGTAACTTGATCTTTACTGCTCTAATTCCATTAATGCGTTCTTTAAGTATCCTATTATTGTCTTATAAGTAATCAACCATTTCCTATAACTAACCTCGCGTAACTACTTGAGAATCCCCCTTATCTATACTAGTATCACCTAGCCCTAAGGTTATAGCTCCCGTCAACGCCGTCGTGACTAGTGCTACTCTTGGTGGCATATTATTCGAGTTTGTTCCAATACCATAACCTTAGTAGTGAATATATAACGGAACCTTATAGCTTAGACTACGGTAGGTTCTGTTAATAGGCTGGGTATATAGGTATGACAAGTCGACAACGTAATAATAACTAGTGGAGTAGTTGCCCAATAGATTAACTCTAATTGTATTCTAAGATTTACTACAAGGAGAGAACTATCTACAGTAGGGACTGAGGTCCTTTAAATACACAACCATACGCCTAAGAAATCCTCTCTTGTACGTGAGGTACGTGTTATACGTGTTATACGTAGACGTATACTGCGTATACTCCGTACACCGCATATAACATCATGTGACTCGCTTACTATTCCTCGTCACATAGTTCCACTAGATCCATCCTAGACCGTGCCTATATTAACCAACTAGCTTCCTACAACTCTTCTCCAAGTAGTTATAACATCGTACTTAAAGCGTCCGTAATAACGTATAATATTATATAACTTACTTACTATTCCTTGTTATATAGTTCCACTAGGTCTATCTTAAACTATACTTATATTAACTAACTAGCTTCTTCCAACTCCTCTCTAAGTAGTTATAACATTATACTTAAAGCGTCCGTAATACTATCTCCCTCCTCTTTATCTTTGTCTTTAAAAATTCCTAATATCTCCAAGTTATCCACTAGAGGTATAATGTCCGTTTAATTAATTTAGTTAATATCCTTATTTATTATACCTAAAGCCTCTTCTTCTTTATAAGCGCAATATTAGGCTCGTACTGTTGCTACTATATTATTGCTTAGTAAGATTATACCGTCTCTATATTCTCGTTATATAAAAAAGGGGTTAGTTTATATTGCGTTAGCAAGTCCTTTATCTTAGCAACCCTCTTCCTACTTAGAGTGCACTAAAGTAAGCGTTTAATCGTCCTATAATATTCGCTTAGTTTCTAACACTAAGTATATGCGTTCTATTACTCTTAATAGTCTTTAAGTACCCTTATTAATTACTACTAGGGTTCTAGGTTTAATCTACTGCTATAAAGCTTGATGGTAAACTAATATAAGCTCTAGCTAAGTTGGAATGTTCTTATAATACAGAACAGAAGGCCCTAAAGACTTGCATTACGGCGTCCGCCTATTTGCTTTATCTTAAAAAGGTTTATAAGAAGGTGCGTTCTAAGGAGTAGAAACTTGTAGAATAAGGTCTATAGGAACTTGGTAATAAAAGAACGGATTCTCCTCTAATAGAGAGGGAAATAACTCTAAATACCTTGGCAGGTGCTCCTCTTAGGTCCCCCTTAGGTAACTTATTCTTTAGTAATCCTTCTTTATTAATACTATTTAACCTTTTCTCTTCTAATACTCCTGTACCTTTTCTATAGCGTTCTTTAAATTATCTAATAGTTTTTAGGTAGTCTTGTTATAGCCTATCCACTTAACTTTATACTATATTTTATTATTAACGTCCTTATAACTAATAATCTTTAAAACTTTATATTTATCTTCTTCTTATTCTCTATATATATCTGCCTTATAGACTAATAGCTTAACATTCCTATATGCTAGCTCTAGCATTACAATGTGCTATATAGGGTAGATTTTTATTTTCTTTAGTAAGTCTAACTTATATATAACTTCTAAGATCTTTACTTTAATTATAAATAGTCCTAGTCTAATATAGTCTAACTTCTTACTTAGTTATCGACTCTTAAAATTTTTGTATAGTAGCTATACTTTATCCCCCTCCTTAAGATCTGGTCCCTTAGATCTCCTAGCGTTATAGTACCTTTTCATCCTTATCTATACTAGTTTAGCTATTTCTTTAGGGTAATTATAAAGATTTATTAAGTTCTCCATTCTTTCTTTAGCTATACTACTTATTTTCTTTACTTATTATAGCAATAACGATATTCTTAGTTTATACCCATAATTCGCCTTAAAAGGTAATATGTCTATCCCTTCCTATAGTATTACATTATATATAAACTATATAACTAGTAGTAACGATATCCAATTATTCTATGCATAATTAATATAATACCTTAAGTACTGTTCTAATATCTAGTTTAGTCTTTCTATTTAACTGTCTGTTTATAGGTAATACGCAGTTAATATTGCTGCTTAAACCCCTTATTCTGCTAAGAATACCTCCTAAAATACTGCTATAAATCTTAGATCTCTATCTAATATAATCTTTATTAGTGCTCCATATCTTACAAATACTTCTTTAATATAGATTCTAGCCATATCTTCTGCTAAGATTTCTTCTATATATGCTACAAAGTAGCCCCACTTGGTTAACTTGTCTACTATTACTAAGATTACGTTGTAATCTTATCCGGTAATAGGGTCTCTTAACTTTAGTAACTTTATAACAAAGTCCTATAATATAACCTCCCATAGTCTTTCTAATATTTTAATAGGTTATAGCCCTCTATATAGCTTATACCTTGTTAGTTTATTCCTCTAGCAATCTAGACATTCCTTTATAACTTATCTCGCTAGTTCCTAAATTTCTTAAATAATATATTCCTCTTAAAGTCTTAACACTAAGCCTATAGCTCTATTATGTCCTTAAGTTATTTCCTTATAGAATTCTTTAACAAACTCTTTTATAACTGTCCTTAGCATATACGTAGCTTCTTAGTACTTATATTGCTCTAACTTTAGATCCTCACTTTATACTTCTTAGATCTTTTATAACCATATACTCTCTAGTGTCTTATAGATTTTACTTTCTTCTCTAGTTACTGTAATTTTAGGATAATTATACCTAATTAATCCGTCCTTATCTCTGCGTAATATTACACCTAATAGTTTCTTGTCGTTTTGCAACTTTACCTTTCTACTAAGTGCGTCTACTCCTGCGTTTTTAGTACCTTTAGTATACTAAATTTCGAAGTGATATTCTGTAAGCATTTCCGCCTATCTAACCTATCTATAATTAAGTTCTTTTGTTATTAGGAACCCCATTAGGTTCTTATAATCCATTTTAACCATAAATAGTTTCTCTATGCCTTATAAGAATGCTCTCTATTTCTTAAGCGCTGCTACTATACCTAATAACCCCTTATTGTAGATATTATAGTTTAACTCTAGTGGTGTTATCTTCCAACTATAGTACGCCACTAGATGCCATACGTCCTTATGCTTTTGTAGTAGATATACTCCTAGTGCGAAGTCTAATGTATCTATTTCCACAACCGTTTCTAGCTTTGGTTGGTAAATTCTAAGGATTAGTCCTTAGGTAAACAACTCCTTAAGTTCTTTAAATAGCTTCTTCTGCTTATTACCCTATACCTATAGTTTCTCTTGTTTCGTAAGTTTTATAAATAGCTTAATACTTTTTAACCACTGTGCTATAAACCTCCTATAGTAGTTGCAAAACCCTAAGAATAATCTTAACTGCGTAACATTCTCTAGTTTTTACCAACTTACTATAGCTTCTACTTTTTTTTAAATCCATACTAATTTTTCCTAGTTTAATAATAGATCTAATAAAATCGGTCTTTTTTATAAAGAACTCGCATTTCTTAATTACTACTAGCATCTTTTTTTCCTATAGTCTCTTTAAGACCTATTTAATGTATTCCCTATGCTCTTTCTTAGTTATTAAGTAGATAATAATTTTATTAAGGTGTTCTCCTAATATACTATTAATTCTTTTCTAAAATATTACTAGTGCATTTATAAGTCTAAACTGTATAACTAATAGTTTATATAGTCCTTTCTTTAACCTAAAGGCTGCCTTCTATTTATTACCTTCCTTAATTCTAATCTAATAGTACGCTTACCTTAAATCCATCCTTATAAAGATCTTTGCGTTGCCTATCCTGTCTTAGATTTCACTAATTAAGGGTAAAGAATATCTATCCTTCTTAGTAATGCTATTTAACTATCTATAGTTAATACATATCCTAAGTTTTCCGTTTTTCTTTAGTATAAACAATACTAAATAACCCGCTAATAACTATAATAATCTAATATATCCCTTTTATAAGTTCTTCTAGATAAACTCCTTAAGCGCTACTAACTCTATTTTAGTAAGCTTATAGATTAGAAAGAACCTTAGACTTATTCCTAGTTCTAACTCTATCTTATAGTCCTATACTATATATTTTAACAGCTTTTTACTTTCTAGGCTCTACAGTTTTTTGCCGTATTTATAGTATCTTTTTAGTATATAACTTAAGCCTCGCTTAGTCTCCTTATATATCGCTCCAACTTAGTACTATACTATCTTAGTTTATTATTATATTTTACGTCGTTGTATATCTCTAATACTAACCTAATCTATAACCCAATTAATCTTTAGATTATATTCCTATAACTAAGGCATTTCTAGTATTACCTTATCCTTTTCTAATAGTAGGATATTAAAAGACATTTTAAGTCTTCTTCCCTTAATAGTTAGCTAAATAGGTCCTATTTTAAGATTAATAATACCTCCTCTATAGGCTATTAGATCTTCTAAAATTATTATTAACAGATATGGATATTCTTTCTGTTTGTATAGTAACCCTATCCTTTTAACTACTATTAGTAATATATAGTTTCTTATTACTCCACTATCCACTAGCGCCTTAAACTTTTAATCTTGCCAATTAACTCTTAAATTTAGGTATTATTCTATAATTTCTTTAAGGGTTTAAGGCTCTATTACTGGCTCCCTTTAGTCCTATAGGCCTCCACTTTTCCTAACTATTAGCTATTAAATCTTAACTATACTTAGTCCCCTATAGGCCAATACTTAGTTTACTTTTTTTCTTTAATATACTATAAACACGTATTCTCTAGGCACTCCCACCACTATTATCCATCTAAGTATTCTTCCTTAAGGAACCTTTCTAGTTAAAGTATTAAGTCTCCTAACTTCTAAACTTCTACTAGGTGCCAACTATATATATACCCAGCGTCTTTATACATTTTTTCGTCTATTATCTAATATATTATTATTAGATACTTTTGGTATTTATCCTTAGGTATTCTATATATATTATATATATTATCTATATATATGATCTACGCCAATATATAATATGCTGGGTGTTTTAGGTTAACTCTAGGTTTATCTTTATTTTTAAGTTTAAACCTCTCCCACGTTAATCTAAACACTATTATATTATTTATTGGTACTAATATCTATATTATTTTTTTCCAGTTTATAGTCTATTCTTTTAGATTCTTTAATATTATAACTAATGCTCTCTTAATATAACTTATCTACTTCTCTAATATTGGCTAATCTACTATAACTTTCTTATCTAGCTATATATAGAAGTCTTCCCACTTATTATTTTCTTATTACTTATACTACTTGCGGTATAGCTCTATAAGTATATACAACTTATTTATAAGGAAGTACCTCTTTATTACTACATTATTGCAACCTTTAGTATGTTATTCTGCAAATTTAATAGGAATCCCTAGATCCTCTTCTTATTCTAGTTTACTTAACTACTTAGCTCTTGGCGTTCCTACCTTTAGCCTATTAGTAACTTTTTATATAGGTACTCTGTTCTTAGTACGTCCTAGTATAGCTAACTTCTGGTCTAGCTTTTATTCTTACTATATAATGATTTATTATGTAAACTTATCTATACTTTCTTTTAGTTTTTGCCTTTTAAAGGGATCTTTAAAGTTGTCTTATTTCTTAATTACTATGTTAACTATTTAACCTTTAGGCTAAATACTGCGTTTACCTATAGACCTTATTTATTCTTTAAAATCTTAATTCCCTAGAAATCTTTGTCCTAAGCTTATTTATTTGTCTTTAAACTAAGCTGCTGCCCTTCCCTATTGGTTTTCGTCTATTATAGGTCCTTAGGTGTATCTTATCTCGTTTTAAAAATCTTAAGCATCTTTTATCTCTTCTTAAGAATCTTAAGCCTTTAGCCTTTTACCTTTATTAAGTAGTAAGCTAGCACTAGCAGTTGTCTACTTACTTAATTATCTTTAAATATTACTCCTTCCGTTTTATAAAGTAATAAATACTGTATCTAATAGTGTTATATTACCCGTTACTAAACCGCGTTTTATAGTGGTCTTAGTCTCTACTTCTATTACGTTATTAAGGTCTAGGTACTCCTAGTTAGTCCCTTTTACTTCTTTATTACTATTAATTAATAAGTACTCTAACTCTATTATTATTATTACTAATTATTATCCGTATATTGCTATAATATCCTAATCTAGCTTATAGAGTTAATTTTATTCTTTATCTAACTCTCTAGTTCCCTTAAGTCTTTTTAACTCTAGCTTATATAGCTAATAGTTTACACCATACTTAGCATCCTTATAAATTTAGCATGCGTTATTATAACAAAACGTAAAATATTTAATTAAATATTTTTTAGTACCCTGTAACCTCTTTATTACTAGTCCTAGTTCTTTTTACTTAGTTCCTTTTACTATATAGTTACTTTAACCTCTTTTATAGTCTCTAGTATAATAACCTTATTTCCCGTAATTTATATAAGCTCCTAATTTAAACTAATTTTCTTACTATAGAGTTCGCCTAAACGTCTTCTGCTAATAAGATCCCTAGTTTAGCCTCTGCTCCCTAGTCCTATAATTACTTAATTCTTAACCTCTAGGTTTCTATAGTTTCTTATTCTATTACCTAGATTCTTTAGTATTGCTTAGGTCTATTAGCTCTAATCCACCATTCTATAGTTTCTAATTTTAGCTTTATTAATATATATTTTTACGCCTTATATAACTATAGAACTCTATCTTACCCCTTTTTAGCTTGTTCCCTTTAATAGATTCTATTATTAATCTTAATTACTTAATTAATTAGCTCTTTTATTATTCCCGTATCTTCTATCAGGATAATTATATCTTAGACTTTAGCCTTAAGTCCCTGTTTATACTATACCATAAGCGCCTTATTATTCTATTTAACCTATACTAAAAGCGTTTAAAACTGTGTTGTATACTTAATTACTAAAGTGCGTTATACTATATTTTAAAGTTTTTGTTTTGCTGTAGTTATTACCTTAAAGTCTCTATATATCTATATAAGTCATTCTACAAATCCTCTCTAGCTTAAGAATATAAACTTAATCTCTAAGTTAGTAGTTTAATCTCCATATTTCTATATGTTAGTAAAGTATTGTGAAGGCTTAGTTAAAAGAACAGAATCTATTGGTAGCCAGTGAACGAGAATTCCAAGACGAGGACTAGAAGAAGGTCAAGGAAAGGACACGTCTATATACATAGGGCCAAGGCTCGGCTCGGCCGAGCCCCTGACTAGGGTCTGTAACAGTGCCGTAACATCATCCCCCCCTTCAGTAAAGCCTGCCCTCAGGCTTTATAGTTGTCCTCCCCGTTAAGAAAGCTACGTTGTTCTTCCTAGCATCAGATCCGTTCTAAATTGTCACTGTAGGCGGAGCAGTAAGAGTCGATTTAATAGCTGCAGGCAGAGCAGTAAGGTGTTAATTAGGTTAGCTGCAGGCAGAGCAGCAAGTAGTTAGTAAAAAAAAATTTAGGCCGTACGGCGCCAGTCCTAACGTTAGGAGGTTAATATATATATACAGTCCTGCAGTTCTGCTACCATATAGCCCAGCCTGGGCTAGTACTACGTATCGCTAGGAGCCTTCCGTTCTTTATTGTTCCTCCTAGAACTCTATTATCTCCTAGCTCTCTACCCCGCCTTTTAAAAAGGCTTCGCCCCGAGCCGTTAGTTAAATCCTCCCTACGGGGGCTCCCCGGGGTCGGTAGGGTTGGTAGGGTCGTACAAATAAAGGCCAGGAAAAAATTTTTTTGGGGTAGGTATTGTCTCGTTAGGTGGTCCATAGGTTATTATAACAGCAGGTATATTAGCACTGTTGTTGTTAGTTCATAGTAGTATGGTGCTAGCGTCTTGTTCTTGTCCTTAGTAGTATGGTGCTAGCGTCTGGTTCTTATCGGTTCTTAGCAGTATAGTGCCAGCGTCTATTCTTCCGTAGGCTATTAGCACAGTCGTTATTAAGTTAGTCCTTCCGTAGGCGCGTCGGCAGGTTGGGTAGTACGTAGATAATCGAGCAAGATTAAACATAATGTGCTGCACTACTTGCTCTATAGCAAGGGATAGGTCTAGGTCTGGTTCTCGTACTCCTCTAAGTGGCTGGCTAACTCCATTCTAGGCTCTTACTGGAACACTACGCAACGGATCATAATGTGCTTTCTCCCTTACTATCTTAAGCTGTAGGCGTATCTTTCCATATCTTTATTTTGATTGTCTAGGAATAGCTCCGGTCGGTTAGTCGGTCTATTGGTTGGGTTAGGTTAGTGGATCGCAGGCGTATCGGCACGATCGTCGTCAGGTCGTGATAGCAGGCGCATCGCGCTATCGTTGTCTGGTCCTTGGCAGTACGGTGCCAGCGTCAAGTCCTTAGCAGTACGGTGCCAGCGTCAGGGTCGGTCGGTCAGGGTCTATCGGCCGGGTCGGTTCTTCCAGGCTGCAACAAACGTATTGCCAATTAACTTGCCCAAGCAAGCCTCAGCGCGCTCGTCGCAAGGTAGAATTAAGGTTGGTCTTAGAATAATGTGAAGGCTTAGTTAAAAGAACAGAATCTATTGGTAGCCAGTGAACGAGAATTCCAAGACGAGGACTAGAAGAAGGTTGAGGAAAGGACACGTCTATATACATAGGGCCAAGGCTCGGCTTGGCCGAGCCCCTGACTAGGGTCTGTAACAGTGCCGTAACAAGTATAGCTTAAACCACTTAAGTGCTTTTCCTAATAAGAACAATCCAGTATAGACCACTTAGTCTATAGGTATAGCTAACTTAACTCCCTCCTATAGTACCTTAAACCGCATTTATATAAGAAATCCTTTAAGCTTTAACTTCTCCCCTAAGAATTATTCGACTAATAGTAGCTTAACCTTTACTACTTTAATTCCATTAATTTAATCTTTAAGTATTTAATTATTATCTATTAATTGATTAACTATTTCCTATAACTAACCTACTGTAATAAGCTGTAAGCTAGTATCTGCTATACTAGTATCTCCACTAATGCCTAAGGTAGTTGCTGCCGTAGATAGCGTCGTAACTAGTGCTTTTAGTAGCATATTATTTAACTTGTTAATACTATAACTAGGTAGTAAATGTATAATAAAGCCTTATAGGAAATACTACGCATTGGGAAAATATTCGCAGGATGAGATTTAAGTAGACTTTGGTTTTCGCGTTTCGCGTAATTAATATACAATTTGACTAACTTGACACGCAATTGACCAACTTAACACGCAATTAACCAACTTAACACGCAATTTAACCAACTCAACACGCAATTAACTAACTTAACACGCAATTTAACTAACTTAACACGCAATTAACTAACTTAATATGCAATTTAACTAACTTAATACGCAATTGACCAACTTAACACATTTAAAAGTTAAATAACACGCAGTTAACCTACTTGACAACTTTAAAAGCTAACTATATATTCCTTAACACGCAGTTAACCTACTTAACAACTTTAAAAGGTAACTGTATATTTCTTAACATACAATTATATATTTAACTAGTATATATTATCTAATATAATCTTATACAATCTTATATAGTCTTATTACTTGGAGGCTCTGTATAAGGCTCTGCACGAGGCTCTATACGAAGCTCTATATAAAGCTCGACACGAAGCTCTACACGAAGCTCTACACGAAGCTCTGCGTACAGAGGCTCTGCACGAAGCTCTGCACGAAGCTCTGCACGAAGCTCTGCACGAAGCTCTGCACGAAGCTCTGCACGAAGCTCTGCAC
>Ga0307507_10000187_pt1 | contig 114061 bp, 61 predicted proteins | sample 7_EM_MG_FD_207223 | JGI IMG/M metagenome (GOLD analysis project Ga0307507, IMG submission 207223) | Populus trichocarpa ectomycorrhiza microbial communities from riparian zone in the Pacific Northwest, United States - 7_EM | ecosystem: Host-associated > Plants > Roots > Unclassified | place...
ACTATATAAGATTATATAAGATTATATTAGATAATATATAATAGTTAAATATATAATTGCATGTTAAGAAATATATAGTTACCTTTTAAAGTTGCTAAGTAGGTTAACTGCGTGTTATTTAACTTTTGAGTAGGTTAACTGCATATTAAAAAATATGCAGTTAGCTTTTAAAGTTGCCAAGTAGGTTAACTGCGTGTTAAGAAATATACAGTTAGCTTTTAAAGTTGTTAAGTAGGTTAACTGCGTGTTATTTAACTTTTAAATATATTAAGTTGGTTAATTGCGTATCAAGTTAGTTAAATTGTGTGTTAAGTTGGTTAATTGCGTGTTAAGTTAGTTAAATTGCGTGTTAAGTTAATTAATTGCGTATTAAGTTAGTTAAATTACGTGTTAAGTTAGTTAATTGCGTATTAAGTTGGTTAATTGCGTATCGAGTTAGTTAAATTGCATATTAATTACGCGAAACGCGAAAACCAAAGTCTACTTAAATCTCATCCTGCGAATATTTTCCCGATGTACTATACTACTCCTTCTTGCAGCGAAACCTAGCGGCGGTATATAAATCTACTATAACTACTAAGGCCTAAATATAGTTACTATTAAGAACTAATACCTACTGCCACTAGTCCGCGAGACACTTGACGCACTTTATAGTGCTAAGTACTTTACTAGGCTTAATGTAATTGCTGTGTTTAACCGAATCCGGATCGCGGAAGGCTATAAGTGGCTTACAGCATTTATTACCCGGTTTGGACTCTATAAGATACTAGTTATACCGTTTGGTCTCTATAACGCGCCCGCTACGTTCTAAAACTATATTAACTATGTTTTACACAACGCCCTTAATAACTACTGCACTGTATATCTTAATAATGTCCTTGTCTTCTTAAAAACACGCACTAAGCATATAAAATATATAAATAAAATTATCCAAAGACTTGGTAATGCTGGACTCTAGATTAATATTAATAAGTCTAAGTTTTATGCTACCAAAATAAAATACCTTAGCTTAATTATCTCGACTAATGGCATAACTATAGACCCTAAGAAGGTGCAGGCCTTACAGAAATAAAAGGACCCGACGTTAGTTAAGGAACTATAGCAATTTCTTAGCTTCGCGAACTTCTATCAATAATTTATTTAAGGCTATTCTAAGGTAGTTAAGCCCATGACTAGGCTACTAAAAAAGAGCATTAGCTGGTTATAGGGCCCTAATTAAGCACAGGCATTCTAGACCCTAAAAACAGCGTTTACTAAAGCACCGGTCCTAGCGTATTACGACTATATAAAGAAGACTATGGTAGAGACAGACGCCTTAAACTAGGCTTTAGGTAGAGTGCTCTATTAATCTAATAAAAGTAATAAGCTTAAGCTAGTTGCATTCTTCTCTGCTAAATACTCAGCCCCTAAATATAACTATAAAATATATGATAAGGAGCTCCTGGTAATTATTAAGGCACTAGAAGAATAGTGTCCCAAACTATAAGAAACTAAGTAGCCGTTTAAAATTATTATAGACTATAAGAACCTTTAGACCTTTATAATAACAAAATAACTAAACTAGCGCTAAGTCCGCTAGGCTAAGTTCCTTTCCTAATTTAACTTTGTTATTACCTATAGGCCTGGCACTAAAGCTATAATCCTGGACGCTCTTAGCCGCCTCCTAGGCGTTGCACCTGCTAATGCTAATAATAAATATCTATAATACCAAGACCACGTTGTCTTACTACTAAAGAAAGTTGACCCTACTATCCTAGAAGAACTACTAAGCGAATTCTAAGACTAGAGTATTAAAGACTTTATTATAGTAATGGACCTAGAGCCTAAGAAAAAAACCCTTAAGGAGCTTATTAAGAATGCCTATAAAGAGAACGAACTCGCTAGGAATATGTTAGCTGCACTACGCGAATAGGAAGACTGTAAAGCACGCTATTGGCCTAAGTAGATTAGGAAGCTGCTCCGCTGTAATAAATCTAAATGTTTAATTGTTGACGGCCTAATCTACTATAGAAATTGAGTATTTGTCCCTAATTTATATAAACTCTAACTAGAAGTTGTACACCGCACGTATAGTTTGGGCCCTGCGGGTCACCTAGGCCGCGTTAAAACACTAGACCTCCTTAATTAAATATATTGGTGGCTAGGTATTTCATAGTTTACGGCTACCTTTGTAAAAGACTATGCTCTTTACTTCTGTATAAAGACCCTACGCTTAGTACCGCCTGGTTTTCTAAAACTACTAGAACTACTAGTTTGCCTATAAACTAATATCTCTATTAACTATATTGTTAACCTGCCTAAGTGCCTTTATAATGGTAAAATATATAGATATATCTTTGTCGTTGTTGACCGCCTAATAAAGATAAGACACTTTATTTCTGTTACTAGCCTAGATACTAAGGAGCTTGTTAAAGCATTTATCTATACTATCTATAAGTTATACAGCGCTCTAAATACTATTGTTTCTAATAGAGGCTCTTTATTTATTTCTAACTTCTGGCGTTGCCTAAACTAGCGCCTAAAGGTAACCCTAAGCCCTAGCTCTATATGGCACCCTAAAACGGATAGTTAAACTAAGATTGTTAATGCAGTAATAAATAAGTACCTACGCGCCTTTGTAAGCTTCACCCAAGACAACTAGGTAGATTGGCTCCCTTTTACTAAGTTTGCTATAAATAACTAGGTTAATAAGACCACAGAAATCTTACTATTCTTTGCTAACTATAGCTATAACCTACGTCTAGGCGTTGAACTAATAGGCCCCTAGCTATTAGCCCTGTTTGTATATATAAAGAAGGAGTACTTATAAGCTGATACTATTACTAACTGCTTTAAGCGCATTTTAACCTAGCTTAAAGCCCTAGCTCGTATCTCCTAGTGACGATATAAAGACAACGCTAATATAAAATAAGACGAAGGTATAATATTTAAAAAGGATAATATGGTTATAGTTAGCCTTAAAAATATAAAGACCAACCGGCCTAAAAGGAAGTGGGATAATAACTAGGATAGACCCTAGCCCGTCCTAGCTGCCTATAGAGGAGTAGTTATAGTTAACCTCCTAGACTATATTTATGTTAATAAGCCTTTCTATACTTTAAAAGTCCGCCTCTAGTTCCCTAAAGAGATCTCTAGTTAAGTACGCATTAATAAAGAGGAATGTTGTAATATTACAGGTAGGATAGCTAAAAGGGATAATAACGGCAATATTACGGACAAGTGGGAATTTAAAAAGATTCTTAATATATATAATAAACAAATAGACAAGTATGGCTTAATATACTATATTAAATAGAAATACTATAATAAGAAAACCTGGGAACCTAAGAAATCCCTAAAAGGGTGCGAGCATGTACTATTAAGGTTCTATAAATAATACCCTAAGAAGCCAGGACCCCTAAACTGGGCACGAGATAAGGGAGAGCTATGCTAAGGCCGTGGCCGACTATAAAGGTAATTTGTGGTGCTTAAAATCTTATAGAACTTCAACCGCTGGTTAAAGTTATCTAATTGGTTGGTTTTTTGCCAAGAAGCGCTATATAGTGGTGGTATGGAGTTCTACTGATTTTATTTATTAAGCTAACCAATTAAGATTTTCTATGCCCAGCATGGAAAATCGCTATTGGCTTGGTTAAGGGCGGTGAGTAGAAGTGATATCTTTGTAGCAAAAATAAGTTACTTGTTTGGTTTAGGGACCAAACCTTCTAAGGAGGGAAGTACTGTCACGGCATAGTCCTAACGCGTACTGTCTTGTACTGTTTCCTACTGTTAGCTAGCCCACTACTAGCGCCTTGGCGGCTGCCCCTACTGTTTGTATATAATACCCCCTTTTACCTCCTTCTCCTCTTTATACTACAATGTAGTTATTTAGCCTATTAGCATTATAGCACTGTGACATCTTATCCTTTATCTAACGCCATACCTTCTTAATAGCATTAAGGTCTAGTAATAAGGCTAGCCATTTAAGAAAGAATGTTAGAATTTAAATTAACTTATATACGCCTTTTATATAGCCTTAGTAGATAGGGGCGCTATCTTCTATTAAAATAACCTCCTCTTTAAACTTATTTAATACGTGCTTAAGATATAGAAGTACCTAATTTATATAGTTAAAAGAATCTATACTACGTAACCCCCCCCTTTTTAAGGAAAATAAGTTTTAATTTCTACCCCTATCTAATAGCTCCCTATACTATAAATAATATACGGCCTAATTAATATATAGATTATATATAGTGTTTATAGAATTATTTGCCTTTTTATTATGTAATATAGAGCCTACCGCGCTTACTAGTAATAAAGGTATATTTATTAGTCTAAATAACTTTTACCAATATTCTATTTAATATATAATTGCGGAAAATATATGCCTAATTAAGCTATATAAGGGCCTATTTTTTAAAAATAAACGCGTGTTTATAGGTAATGTATTATTAGTAACTAAGGCAATAAAGGGCGTTGTATAAGGTATTGCGACAAATATCTTTACTAATATATTCTTTAATAAGTTGTTTATATAAGAGTTAACGCGTACGCTAGTCTTTCTGTATATTACGGTACTGGCAAGTTGCCGTCAGATTGCCGTAACTTGCCATTATATAACTAGAGGATTGTATATAGCTTTAAGCAGTGCTTCTGTTCTTCCCCTTTCCTTTCTCTAGCTTTAGATCCTTGTTTATAGACAATCTAATTATATAGGCTTGCGCGACCCTCTTGCTATACTTATACCTTAATTAACTGAGTCACTAACATTATCTAAAGCTCGTCACTACTCTTCTTTCCTAAGAAGGAACTTAAATATATCTATAAGGCCATAAATAGGACAAGGATATAGAATAGGACCCTAAGGATAGGACAGACCCCTAAGAATTAAAAGAATATAAATAAAACGCAAAACCTAAGAATAGGACACGTACGGACCAGAATCCCTAGGAAATAAATAAATACCAGAAATTACCTAATATCCCTACCACTATGCCAAGAAATATAGTAGCTAGTAAAGCCGCTATAGGACTTATAAATACCTTTAATAGTAAAACAGTCGCCGTCTTAACCCCCTAGAAAGAGCTTATAGCAGCTAATACTAAAATTAAACAGCTTTAAGAGCTGCTTAAAACTAGAGACACCCCTATACCTAATAAGGAGTTATTAGACACCTAGAGACTTGCTATAGTCCTTAAGGCCCTAGCCCAATATATAGTATTAGCATTGTTATGGTCCGCGAAGGTCGCGGACCACCTATTGCTTATAGATAGAACTAACTCTATATTTAATAATTGGAAGCTTTAACTATAAGATAAGCTTAAAGTTAATATAGACTACTTCCCTACTTCCTAAGCTAAAATGGCCTACGTCTTCGGCCGTACTAGTAGGGATATATAGACGCATCTACGTCTGCAATATGCCTAGGATTTAGCAGACCCCTTCCTCTTTAGAAAAGAGATAATTAACTACCTATCTTCTATTTATAAGGACCCCTTTAAGATACAGAACGCCTGCCTTAACTATAAAGCCCTTAATATAAAAACAACAGAGACCTTCTTAGTCTTTTAGACCCGCTTTCTATACCTAGCTAAATAGGCTTAAATCCTCTAGGAAGATTTAATGCTAGATCTTTTTAATAAGCTTACCCTAGACTTATAGCGCACCATGCTGCTAGTTTATACTACTATATAGACGCTAAAGGAACTTATGGACTAGTGCCTAGCTATTAACTAGGGCCTCTACTAAATTAAGGCATGTGCTACGCAGTATAAGACTAGAAGCTCTGCTAACTAAAATATAAGTACTATAAAAATGGGCTATAGCGCCCTAGTAAGATCCGCAACCCCTATAGCACCGACTATACCGCCTACTATTAACCTATGGCTAGCTATATAGCTAGCCCCACTATAGGTTTAGTAAATACTTAACCTATATATAGTAAACCCTATAGATAGGCCCTTAGCAATTAAGGACCCTGCTTCTTATACGGCTAGAAAAACTACTTTATAAAAGACTACTTAATAGCAGTAAAGATAAACAAGGTTCTGTTAATTTAGAAGAATAGTATAGGATTGGAAAAAGAAGAACCTTAGAATAAGACTCCTCTCTAGGGTTAAAAGGAATTAATATATTATATATTAATCTGGGTTGGCTAGTTAATAGAAGAAGCTACACTATCCCTTATACTTTATTCCATAATAGATATTAAGTTTTAACCTCTGCTTTAACTAACTCTAGAGCAAATGCCTTTACCTTAATAGATATATAGTATACTATAAAGCTGGCTAACCTTTTAAATGTACCCTTTAAGAAACTACCTAAACCAATTCCTATTTATGGGTATAACAAATAAATAAGACTACCTATTACAACTATCTTATAAATTTGCCTCTATGTAGATAGATAAAGGCAGTATAATATCCCCTTTCTTATTACGGACCTAGAAAGCTATAATATAATCTTAGAAAGAAAATGGCTAGCCTATTTAGGCTTACAGCTTAATATATAGAGTAGACGGCTTATCTAGCCTAAAACCCTACCCCTAACACCTTCTTTTATAAATGAAATATGCATTATAATAGAAAATCTTATATAGCTATAGATAGACACTATTTATTAGGCCAATACTATGCATAGGGACTAGGCCTTTAAGAAAGATATATAGCTTAATCCGCAACGGGTCTGTATACTACGCCGCCCCTAAACTACTAATATTGTACTATTAGCACTAAAACCCTAGGAAGTTAGTAATAAGCCAGCTAGCTTAGGCCCTATACAGCTACAAAGAACAGCAAGAAATATTAGATACTATACTAAATATATAGACTAAAAGGATAACTTATAGAAAATGGAATAGGAGCTAAGAAGGGTTGTAAACCCTTTACCGTAAAATACGGTCTATAAAATGTCTGTAAAGAAACCTATAAACCTCCTACTAGTTAATATCTGCTATATTAGTGCTATAGGGTTCTACTAGTGTGGAAGGGTACGGTCTCTCTTAGATAGGAAGTCACGGTGTAGTTAGTTAGTTAGTTAGTCATAATTAGGCAGTAGGGAAGCGGTCAGTAAGAAGAGAAGAAAAGAGTATATTAAAGAGAAACTGTGTATCTGTTAGCCCTGTTAGAGTTATTAAAGACTCTAAGGGCTCTAGACCGATCTATATAAAATATATAGAAGGCCTAGGCTCTCCCAAAGCTACGCCTAATCTAGATATTAAATCTAGGGGGCTAAATTACACTACCACATACCTCCCTTACCCAAGTCATTGTCCCTTAACAACTTCCAAAACTCTAAAACTCCTTATCTTTAAAACAAAGGCGTGGTAGGTAATCATATACGTTCCTTGCCTTTACTATAAACCCAAGATGGTGAACAAGGAGACTCTGTTTTAGTTAAATAAGACCGTTCTCATCCGCCTAACTAAGCAGTACGAGATGTATCAGACTAGCGGCTCTTGGATAACATGGCTCTTTCGCGTCCTTCCACTTACTCGGTTCTGTCCTATAATTCTTTAGGCAGCTCCGCATGACTCTGTCCTTCTATAACAATTGGGGGTACTCTACTTGGATCTACCGTAATAGTTAAAGGCTCAATTCCATTGTTAACGTAGTAGAAGTATAAGCGGCTGTTAAAGCGCTCCACTTTAGTTACACGTATAAGCTAAAACGCATTCTTGTAGTTCTTGACGGCCTTTAAACGATAGGAATACATCTATTTTACAACTTCGTTCCTATTACCGGTAAGAAGAAGATTATGATCTTAAATTACTGCTAAAGAATCCTATTGTCGTTTACTAAGAAGGGCGTTGGATAGAGCGCTAGCAGCTATAAGCTTAACTGCTGCAGGGAAGCAATATGGAATTGCGCTGTAGAGATTGGCATATCTAGACGGCGTATAGGGCGGCGCTTTTAAGTCTTAATATGTATCTGCCAACTCTGTCTAAGTACCTCCTTTAGTGACCTTAAGGTTATTATAATTGTCCTAAATACCAACAAACCATAGCAGCATTGTTCGCTAGGTCCCAGTTAAAGGTCCTTTCACTCCATAAGGAAGGTAAGATATGGTTATACGCACATCTCCCTTTTTATATGGCTGAGCTACCTAGTTGGTTGCATATTTCTCTACGTCCTTAGCGGTCTAGTCATAGTCCGAGATTTTATACATAAATCCATTGCCTTTAGCCGACCCTTGCGCTTTAAGATCTGCCTACTACAATTCTAAGTAATAATACATGCTGGGAAGGATAATTATATAGTTATCCTCAGTCTTATTATCTAGAGAAACGCTCTCTTAGATTATATCAGCACCGCGTCCACTTTTAAGGAGTAAGGGAATATTAACATCAATATAGCGGAAAGCTGTAGAGTCTCCTTTAACCGCAAATTTCACATAATAAGGGTAGGAAATAAGTCGCCACTAGCTGTTAGGCCTAAGAGCGCAATAGAGGCGATAATACTAAGGGTCTTATCTTATTAGCTATTGGTAGAAACCGTAGACCATTATTCTTAACCGGCCGTAATTTGGTTGCCCATTAATTAGACGCTAATAATAGCGGTATATACGTATTTCCTTATTAATTATTACTGAGATGCTAGAATCCTACTACTATCTAAATACGCTTAAAACTACGGATTCTTCTCGCTGCTATATATCTTGGTCGTTTGGTAATAGTATCTGATTAAGTAAAGCCTCCCTATTATAGGAAAACCTTAGTGTTAAGTTATAAATGAACTTATATGGTCTTAAGGAGTTAGACGGAACTAGAGGCCTATAAGCTTTTCGGAACTAGGAGTATATAGTAGGGTCTATCTTTATAGTGCCTAAGTAATTGCGAGTGTAATATATTAAACGGAGTCTGTAATATAGCGCGGTATAGTTTAGACCCTTTATCGCTAAACCCATACACCCTCCTATGGCTTATGTGTACATCTAGCAGACCTTATATATTTCTAGGTTTAAACTAGCCGCCCTATACTAACTGCGCAAAAGCTTTATAACCTCAGTTAGTTTGATTTTAGTGGTTTGGTTTAGGGACGCCTTAAAATAAGCTAGTATATTATCCTTATAGTTACATCCTTATTTCGCGTGGAGTATCGCTATAGCGTCTACGGCCTCCTTAATGTATTCTTTATTATCTCCTAGCTTAATAATGTTTTTATTAAATAGCGATTCTACTCCTAGCCCTCCTACTTTTGGATAAGCAACCACAAGTCCTCTCCTTGGATTCCTCTTTAAAGAGGATATTGGCAGCTATGGGGGCAAGCCAACAGGCATTCTAGCCGCAAGAATGCTTTTATTTATGGATAATAAAGGCGAGTCTATTAACATAGGCGATCCTTGCTGGGATGGGCTTGGTATAATACTAACACCTCCTCCTTAAATAGGTGTTGATGGTTAAAAAGCTAAGGGATTTATTATATTGGAAGTATATTATAAATACGCTTATAGTGCAAGAGCTAAGCTCTTTCCCGCTTATTTGATTCTAATATTGGTGACCTCTGGTTTTATAGTAGTTAGTCTTTTATTTTTTAGCGGCAGGTCCTTATTTAGAATAAGAAAGCTAGTTAAGTGTCTCTCTAAACTATGCTTATTTACCACCTGATCTGATATTACTCTTCCTAATATTTTAGGCGCGAGCGCGAAGTTAGTTGGCTGTAGTTAAGTAGTATTCTTAATACTGTGTTTTGGATAATCAAGCCTCTTAATTAGGGCTTTATTGACTCGCGCTGTTACTTTATAAAGTGGGTGGACGGTAAGCTTTCGGGCGGTAGAAAGGAAGTGGTAGGAGACTGCGTGTTTTAGAGGTCTATTAAGAACATCCTATCCCTAGGCTTTTTGGATAGTTTCTCTAGCTTTATTGCACTAATTCCTTTAATCTTTTGCTATTTTACTAACGTTAAAGATATCCTTAAAGATTGTTAAGAACACGTCCTTTTCTAAAGATGCTTGCAACCTATTATTGTAATTAACAAAATTAACTACTACATTAGCAGCATCTGCGTAGTTCTCTCTCTCGAGCAGAATCTTGTCACAGATTTAGATAAGCACTGTATAATATTAATTAACTATAAAGCCTCTGACTTTTGCAAGGATATTATTGATCTATTGCTTAGCTCCTTTATATAGTACTAGTGGTCTGCTAGACAAAGACATAATAAGTATACTATTGTTAATTCTGCTTGGTTTATGCTTTGGCTAATTATAGTTGTCTTTAAGGTTTATTAAGGGCGAAAAGGTAAAGTTCTTAATAGGGTTTCCTGATATAAATGGTCCACTAAATCCAATAGTGGTGTAGAGTTCTGCTGGTGCTAATTATTAAATGGACTAATTATAATTTTCTATCCCTAGGATAGAAAATCGCTATTGGCTTAGTAAAGGCGGTAAGCGGAACTAATATCTTTATAGTAAATAATACTAAATGGTTATATATAAACATTCCTCTATTCTTACCTTAGGATTACGCGGCTGTTATCTATATCCCCTCCCCTACCTCAGAACTTGACTATCCCTTAGTTAAATATTTTGTACTTAGTTTTGTTAAATAATCTTTTTAGAACATATACTTCTTAAAATACGCGGCGTTGCGATACTGGTGGATTTTATATAATATCCTCCTTAGGCTCTGGCTCTGCTATTATTTTTTATAATATAGTTCCGCCTAATTGGTTAAGCCGGTCCTTCTAATGGACCTTAGATATCTATTGTTAATAGAACCTCTTTAATCTATTCCCTAGAGTTTAATCGCGAAACGGCGTGCTATTAAAATCCTCAATCAAGTACTATCCTTTGTAAGGGTGACTCTTATATACACGGAACAGGCCCAGCTATTTTAGATCTAACTTATAACTGCTAAAATAGTCTTGCTTAAGCTGTATATTATAGAGCATAACTATATCTCCAACCTTAAATCCGTCCTGGCAAATGCGGTGGGTGTTATTAAAATACTCTTTATTTGTAACTCTTAGTTATCTTATACGCGTAATAGCTTCTTGTATATCTACGTCTCTTTGGTTAAACTGCTTTACGCAAAGTGCTAGTAGCTTTATAGTGGTCTAGACTGTTTCCCAAGGCAGCGTCTGCTAGGTGGGTATACAGAGTTTAATAGAAAGGACGTGCTTATATCCATATATAACCCTTACTGGTGTCATTCCTATAGACCTCTTAATAGTCGTTCTATCTGCCTATAAGACTGTATGAAGATTGTCTAGCTATAAGCCTTCTATCTTTGCCAAAGTGTCTACTATAGGCTTATAACCTCGCTCTATAAAGCCTTGCAACTGTAGGTGATATATAGAAGCTATAACCCTCTTGATATTATAGAGCTCCGCGAGCGTAGCGGTAATATTAGTATTCTCTCCTCTACTATCTATAGAGAGCTGTCCGAACACTCCCCATCAGCAGATAACGTCTTTATAGAGGAACTTTGCTATACTTTTTATATCCTTATTTTAAAGGGCCCGGGCTTCTACCTATCTAGATATATACTCTTAAGCAATAGCCAGGTATCGGAACTTAAGACGGTTTGGCGGTATAAATATAATATCCACCGTTACTTATTGCTACAAGGTAGACTCCTATGTGGGGTATATTACTTCTTCTTCCTATCCTAGCTGTCGCTGTTGGCACTGTAAGTATGACTTAATATGCTATAATATTTGATCCTATAGCCCTAGCCACTAGTATCGATTTAAAACCCTCTAATACGTTCCCTCCCATCCGCAATGTCCACTCCAATTATAAAGGCTCTTAATAATCTTCTGTTAAGTAGTCTCGTTATTAACTACCCTTCGTATTAGTACATTCTTAGACTGTTAGCGGAAGAGCTATTAGTCACGTACTAGGAACCTTAGTGTATGCCACTTAAACTTTTTAAATTCCTTAGTATTTATCTCCTTTGGATACTATAAGGTCACTAGCCATTTCATAATCCTCTAAAATTCCTCCAAATATAAGTCTTCTAATAGCAGACCTGCTTCCATTTTAAGAGGGCTAGCTATATATTCTAAGGCACTTAGCTTACAGTTAATAAACTCTTTAATATCCTTAATTGGCTCATTAGGTTGTTTGCCATTAGGTAGTCGTTGCGAAAGTCTATTAGCTAGGCTATTCTTCTTCCCCAGCATATGTTTAACATTGAAGTCCTATAGCTGGATCTACGCTAGCTATCTTATTATTAAGGCTCTAGGTAAATCAGTAGCAGTATAATTTAGTTATGTAACTAAGGTGCTTATATTTATCTTAACTGTAAAGCAAACGCTGTATAGGTACACGCGACACTTCTTTAGCGTATATAGTAACGCCCGACACTTAAGCTTTCCTAAGTTATATTTCTATTCCACTTAAGACCAGATGCCGCTTTTATATTAATATAGGTAACGACGACCTTATATATCTAGTTGTATAAGGCCGCACCCCTATCCATTCTTATATCTATTAACGGCGAGAACAATTAGCCTAGCCCCTTTACTATAATCCAGTTAAACCAATGCGGGTGTAGTAGTAATGGCATACTTTAGAGTCTTAATAGTGGTGATCTGCTCTATACCCTATACAAACAGAACATTCACTTATAGTAGTTAGAAGATTAGCTCTACCTTAATTACAAAGTCTTCCACTTATATTTAGTAATACACAACAACTCCTAGGAATGCTTAGGCGGACGTAATGTCTTTATAGTCTCTTTAGTAAACGATCTTTACAACCTTTAACTCCTCTAGATATCGTCCCTTGCCATTATAGTGGTAACCAACCACTATAATCTCATCTTTGTAGAAATAAGACTTTGCGCCTGAGATTATATATCCAGCTCATTCTAAATCTGCAAGTACTCCGTCTAGCCACATAATGTGTTCCAGAATGTATCTACGCACACCTAGAAGACTCTCTTCTCTATTATATACTGTCTGTGGGCCTTTCACTGTAATGTCATCCAGAAACGGCAAGGTATAGTATAGGATATGTCGTTCTAGGATCTTAGTAATTGTCCTTATAAACTAGGCTACTAAATTCATGCCTCCTATAAATACTATTATTTGTTATAGAAGCCCTAGAGGTATTGTAAAAGCCATTAGGTTCCTGCTTTCTATATTAAGCTCCAGTTAGTTATAGCCAGAGAAGAAGTCTACTAGAGATATAACCTTGCACCCCACAAACTCCTTAGAAAACTTATTAGTATATAGCGGCAGATTTGCGTCCCTAATAGTCACTTAGTTAATATTTATTGCCGCGTTAATTAGTTGGTACTTCTTATATTCCTTCTTGCTTATAAGAAACCATAGATTCCTATATAGGCTTTTGCAATATTCTAGAGTCCCTTAAGCTAGTCGTTCTTATAATATACTTATTACTTCTCCTCGCAGGGCCCTTAGTATAGGAAAGTTTAGTACTTACTATGCTTTATACGGCACAGTCTTGATCTTCAATAGTGGAGTTATATCTCTGCTAATGTGACCTATCTTAGAGAACTTCTATGCCAGCGTCTCTTTTTAGTTAAATAGTATAGCCTCAAAGATCTCTTATTCTCTTGGCTAAATGTCCCCTATAATTATACGCTCTAATCGTTCTGGCTTTAGTCATGCACTATAGGCCAGCTTAGTGTATCGCGGCTTAAGGAAATAATTATACGGACTAAGAGGCAACCCTTAAATTGATGCCTTCTGTCTACGTAAGGCCACCTCTCGCTATTCTATTATACTTTCTATAACTGTTCTATCTGGTGTTAATAAATTAACTAGGTGGACCTTGTCTGCCTTTTATTTATACATAGTTGCTACATTTATGGCGTTTTGTTAGGCCTTGCTCCAGTAGCTTTCTGTTTATATTATAAATAAATCCGTCATCTTTAATATTTAATATATAAGGGACCCAGCCTTTGCTTTAAATACTAGCTTTTAATTCTTTCTTAAGTGTTTCTTTAGGACTTTCTTTAACGTTTTACTGTCAAGCTCTCTCTATCTAATATTGTGGTCTTCTTTCTGCTAATGGCTTTGTCTAGCGGATATCCAAAACGGTAAGCGTCTATATTAGAGCCGCACCTTATTTCCCTTCTCTTTGATCTTAACGTCCTTCTTATCCTAATGCGCCGGGTTATAAATAACCCCAGATACGATCCTAGTGGTTATACTGGTTATATATTTCCTAAACTGTTGTCTATGCTAATGCCTTTATCTAGTTTAAAGAATATCGCATCTTTATAGGACGTTAAGAACCTTATTTCGACTCTGCTATCTTCTAATTAAATAATGCAAGATACCTAACCTGTTGCGGTGCGTTTTGTTGCTAGTTTAGCCCTTACTAACTATAGCTTACTAAGTATTACCTCATATAACATTTCTCCTACAGCAATAAACGTTGTAGATATTAAGATGTTACCTATTACTATGGGGACCGCATACACCAATCTAATAAACTTAGACTAAGTCCTATTGGTAGACATTAAACATGCACCTTGTAGTTACGGAGGCAGACTTAATATTAGTAAGCCATATTATAGAGCCACGCTTTCCTTAATAAGGTTAAGCTCCGCTTTAGAGTTAATTAAGCATTTAGCCCTTTCGTCTCCTATCCACGCTTCTACTTTTAGGCATTATCTTTGAAACTAGACAAATCCTACTTCTTATTTAATCTGGTCTACTTTGGCAGTTATTAAGCCAGCCTAATTAGCATGGAACGCCAGGTGTGCTAATAATATAAATACCTTAACGTCCTCTTGCTTCTATCAGTAAGGCTCCGCAAGGGGTAGTAGAAGAGGCTTAAAGAATAACCTTACGACCTTAGGTATGTACACAAGGTAGTTACTAACTATAACTTTAATAGTTTTTAATAAAATCTTATCCGCTATTATGGCTGGGCTTAGGACGTTTCCCTTTAGTATATCCATCATCCTAACTAGCTTTAGTTGTGGTGCTTTAGCTATTATTATCGCATCCGCTATTTACTCTATCTATCTTAGCTGTTTAGTATAGTCCATTTCATTAATCTTATTATTGCTTGACAGTAGTTGAGGAGCTTACTGCTAGGGCTATAGTGCGATTTAGACATATCCTCCTAGTTGTATATTTCAAACTACTACCAGTCGCTAACCAGATGGTTTTAAAGGCGGTTTTGTCACTCTTACTTCCCCTTGCGGTTTCCTAAGATTATATAACTATAATATAGGCTGTGACTGGGTTGCGGCTCCTACTAAATCAACGCATATTAACTCCACTTAGTACACATCCTCCTAAGACTTGCTGAGTTCTTCCTTACTTTCAGCGTCGCTTCCTTCTACGAGCTCTACTAAAGCTGCCTTTAGTTGGACGCCTATTACTAGAGTATTAGGATCAATATTCGCGTTCTGCTTTAGCTAGTCTTTAAGGAACTTAATCCGATTATCGCTTAATAAATACGGAATTGTATTTCCTAGGCGCTCTCGTATTCTAGCGCAGATTTGGTTGTTTTTATTTATATATAGAAAACTATAACGAACCAATTCCTAGAGCTGTGGATGCTGATTAATAAAATAATAGGAACCTTTGTATCTATAACACGTCTAAGCTTGTACTGGGTATGTGCTAAAGTTTTTTAGCCCTCTATACCTTCCTAGGCCTGGCTTATATCGTTCTTATAGCGCTCCCTTATAGGGCGGCTGCGGTCTGTTATTATTTAGTGCCGGTTGTGGGCCTATTTATTCTTGCCGTACTAACGCCCTATTTAGGAGCTGCGTGTACTATATTAGATCTTGGCAAATCCTATCTAGGAACGGCATCGAAGATGTAACGCCTACTAATTTAACCGTCCCAAGATTAAGCTTCTGGAGTTAATTAGTAAGTCTCTTTAGCTTAAGGTCTATTTCCTAAGTCATTTAACAGGTACCTGCCGACTCGCTTAGTAGAGAGACTATAGGCGGTTAAAGGGCAGCATCTCTTTAGTTGGTTACGGCTGGTTACTAATTATGGAATTATCCAACTAGCTAATAAAGGCCTTGCTCCTTAGGATTCATTATTAATAACCAATCTGCGCCTTTATGCAAATTAAGCCTGTCTTCTATAGCTCTCCTTATTAGATGGAAGTCAAAAGACTCTTATTTATTTAGGTCGGCTCTTGTTTTAGTTATAGTATATTTTTGATATTTAAATAGGAGTCCCCTTGCGAACCAGTACCCTTGATTACAGTTTTCCAAATTACTAGCCTTAGTAACCTTTTAGGAGATTAACGTAAACTGCCTATAGTATTTATATATACTGCTAGGTGGATTGTTTCTGTACTATAGCATATAAGCTTCCAAGAATTCTACCGTTTCAACTTATTAAAAGTAGTTACTTCCTTAGTAGTCTGTTCTAAGCTTCCTTATAAGTTCCGTCCAATTGCTAATTATAAACTTAGGTAGGCTCTAGATCCATGTCCCTATCTAATAGTTACAATACTTTGAAAGTCCTTAATGCTTCTTGTTGTCCGTAATATAATATTAGATGTATAGTCGCTTATACTGTTTAATAAATTGCGATATGTTTTGTCCTATAAAGTAAGGGGTCCCGGGAGTTCCTAGAGCCGGTATAGGCTGGGCTATAATATATACCTTATCTCGTTCCATTAGTGGTCTAGTGGGATGCGGCGGACCTATAGATTTTCTAGGAATAGGTAGGTGGACCTTATAACCCTTATCCTCTATCTATTAAGAGTTGTCGGTCCCTAACGTTATAGGAGTTGGGGTTAGTATTACATCCCCTAGTTTAGGAGAGACTTGCGGTTTAATAGGCTGCTTACTTTCCTCTCCCCTTCTAGCACCTTTACTATTATTGTAGAATGGACCTAACATCCCTGACAATCCCTTTGCTGGTGCTGTTGCTATTATTCCTATAAATTTAAAGGTAGCTCCTATAAACGCGAGAATAATTGTATAGACTATTACAAATATAGTAAACAAAATATAGAAGACTTTTCTCTGCCGTTCCTGGCGTACTATAGTCCTTTCTTTTATTCTCCGTCTTGCTGTGCTACGCACTCGCATTCTAATTGCTGTTCTCCGACGACTATTCCTATACGGAGACCGACCGTTCCCGTATAGAGACCGAAAGTGTCGTTGGTTCATTTCTATGGTAGTAGCTGCGCACCGGTTACTAATATGCTTGTGCTTCTCTGCCTCCCTTTCCACGCGTCCTTTTTCTATTTATTAGTTTTTTTGTAGTTCCAAATCGTTTCTATGCGTCTCCTGTATATATAGCACTAGACTTCTAATCTAAAGAGCTTGCCGTCGTCCCTATGTGGAATGCCATAAAATATGTGGGAGGGTACGGTCTCTCTTAGATAGGAAGTTACGGTGTGGTTAGTTAGTCAGTTAGTCGTAATTAGGCAGTAGGGAAGCGGTCAGTAAGAAGAGAAGAAAAGAGTGTATTAAAGAGAAACTGTGTGTCTATTAGCCCTGTTGGAGTTATTAAAGACTCTAAGGGCTCTAGACTAATCTATATAAAATATATAGAAGGCCTAGGCTCTCCCAAAGCTACACCTAATCTAGATGTTAAATCTAGGGGGCCAAATTATACTACTATACTAGAACTTAAAACAGCCTAATACTATTTCTTTTACAACTAGCTTATATAAAATTAACTAGATAATTAAAGATAAGGAAGCCCTAGCCTATAACTAGCTTAGTAGAAAAAGTAAGCTTATAGATAAGGAGCTAGTAGAACAGAAACTACTCTACTAATACCGGGAATTTAAGGATATATTCTCTAAGGTAGTATCTAATATACTCCTACCTTACTAACTATACGACTATAAGATTAAGATTAAGCCTAATAAAGAAAATACCCTTAGCTATAGCCCCCTTTGCTAGCAATCTACTAATAAGCTATAGGCTACTAAGCAGTACCTTATTAATAACCTTAATAAGGGCTTTATTAAGCCTAGCTAAGTCCCCTTTGCCTTACCTATTCTCTTTATAAAAAAGCTAAACAGTAAACTCTATTTCTATATTAACTACTATAAACTAAACCATATAACCTGCAAAGACTAATATCTACTACCCTTACTTAAAGAAACACTGGCCTATATAAATAAGGCTAAGATTTTTATAAAGCTTAATATCCGCTAGGCCTTTTACTAAATTAGGATAAACCCTAGATCTAAGGATCTTACTATATTTTAGACCCGCTATAGATTATATAAATATAAAGTACTACCTTTTAGACTGACTAATAGACTAGCTATATACTAATAGTATATAAATAATATATATATAAGCACCACTGGTGACTCGCAGGCGACTCGCAAGCGAGCCCTAAAAGGCGGGGAGACGGATCACGGGGTTTTCTCAAATAGAGTTTTCTCCCCACATGTATATAAGGAGTAGTCCGCGTGGGCCCAACAGGGATCCGAATCGGACGTTAAGCAATGAATAATAATATATAAATAATATACTCTTTAACTACCTTAATAACTTTTACACAGCCTGCCTAGATAATATTATAATTTACTCTAAGAATAAACTGGAATATAAGGAGCATATCTATAAAGTTATATAATAGCTCTATAAAGCTAGTCTCCAGGCTAATATTAAGAAGTTAGAATTTAGTGTTAAGCGTACTAAATATTTAGGGTTTATTATTAGTATAAATAGAATTAATGTAGACCTAGAAAAAACGGCTGTAATTAACTAATAGATACCCCTATAGACTATAAAGGGGGTATAATTATTTTTAGGGTTCTATAACTTCTACTAACGCTTTATTAAGAACTATAGTAGGATTGCCTAGCCCCTTAACTATCTTACTAAGAAAGACCAGCCCTTCTACTTTAACGCTATATATAGGCAGGCCTTTAATAAGCTTAAAAAACGGCTAGTATTAGCTCCCCTACTTATCTACTTTAACCTAAAACGGCCCTTAATGCTAGAAACTGATACCTTAGATAGTGTAATAGCTAGTATCTTTTCCTAGAAGCAACTAGACGGAGAATAACACCCTATTGCATACTATTTAAAAACTATAATAGATGTTAAGCTAAACTACTATATCCATAATAAAGAAATGCTGGCTATTATCTCTAGCTTTTAGCACTAGCATATATAGCTAAAAGGGACCCCTAAGCCTATTAAGGTGGTTTTAGATTATAAGGCCTTAAAATACTTTATAATAATAAAGGCCCTTACGGCCTAGTAGGCACGCTAGGTGGATATTCTATCTTAGTTCCACTTTCTAATTATATATAGGCTAGGTGTAACTAACTATATAAATACCCTTATAAGGCGCGAACAAGACCTAGATAACTAGATAGCTATAAAGATTATATTATAGACCTAAATGCTGCTATAACTAGAGCTCCTTAACCCCTAAATATAGGTAGAACTAAATATAGACCCCGTAAAGGCCGAGATATGCCTTATTAACACTACGGAACTTAACCTTATTAATAAGCTACTGCAAGTAAGTTATACAGCCCCTTCTCTATAGGAGTACTATAAAAAGGCAAAGGATATTACTAGCCCATAGTCCCTTAAAAATGGATTACTTAAGTATTAGGAATAGCTAAAGGAACAGAACTTATAGACTTAGCTTATTGCTAAAGCATATACCTAGGTCTTTACGGCCCACCCTAGAAAAAATAAGACCTATAGGATTATTAGTAACCACTACTACTAGCCTAAAATGGTTATAGATATTAACCGTTATATATAGAACTGCGATAGCTACTATAGATCTATAATCCTATAAGACAAAACCCTAGGACTGTTAAAACCACTCCCAATACTAGAGCGCCCCTAGTAGTATATCTTTATAGATTTCTATAAGCTACCTATAGACTATAGTGGATATAATATGGCTATAGTTATAGTTAACCGCTTTAGTAAGCGCCCGTTCTTAATCCCTTATTATAAGAATATTAATGCTAAAGAGGCGGCCTAACTGTATATCCACTATATCTACTAAATTTATAGACTACTAGATACTATTATATCTAATTATAGGCCGTAATTTATATTGGCTTTCTGGAATAAGTTTACCTAGATCTTAGGTATTAAGCTAAAGCTTTCTATAGCATACTACTCCTAGATAAACGGTTAGACAGAGATTATAAATTAATATTTAGACTAAAGACTTTGGCCCTTTATTAACTACTTCTAAAATAATTAGGCTAAACTGCTACCCCTAATAAACTATGCTTAGGCAACCCTACTCTATAACTCTATAGGGTTTATACCTATTTAGCTAGAAATAGGCTACTTACCCTATATAAGCTTTAACTAGGAAAGACTAAAAGGACCCTAAACTATACGCAAAAAACTATTTTATAAGGAAGCCTAGTAGTACACTAAGCGCTTAAAAGAAGCCTGGATAGTAGCCTATATAAATCTAAAAAAGGCCTAGAAATTAATATAATAGTAGGCAAATAAGTATAGATAAGAGCCTAACTTTACTATACGTAATAAGGTCTAGGTTATAACAAAAAACTAGAAAATAGAACGGCCTAGCTATAAGCTAGACTATTAGATAGCAGAACTATATAAGGTTTTTAAAAAGAGAGGCAACTTATATAGGGTAAAGCTCCCAGATTTAATTAAGGTCTATACTATTTTCTTACTAGATAAGCTATAAAAAGCTATAAATAACCTATTACCTAAATAAAAGAATAAACCACCCCTACTAATTTAAGTTAATAGTAACAATAAATAGGAAATTAAAGAAATACTAGCCTATAAACTTATAAGGGGAACGCTAAAGTATTATATTAGTTAGAAAAGCTATAACCTAAACCCCACTTAGTACCCTATATAGAACTTTATAGGTAGTCCCTATAAGCTTTAAGAGTTCTATAATTAGTACCCTAATAAACCTAGACTGCTAAAATACCTAAATAAGTGGATAGAATGCTAGTATAGTAAGGATAATAGGTTACCTATAGAGCATAAAGACAAAAACACTCTGTGGGTGTAATATGGATATATAAAGCCTAAGGGCAGGCTTTTTTAGAGGGGGGGGGGTAATATTACAGTACTGGCAAGTTGCCGTTAGATTGCCGCAACTTGCCATTATGTGACTAGAGGATTGTATATAGCTTTAAGCGGTACTTCCGTTTTTCCCCTTTCCTTTCTCTAGCTTTGGATCCTCGTTTATAGACAATCCAATTATATAGGCTTGCGCGACCCTCTTGCTATGCTCGTGCCTCGATTAACTAAGTCGCTAACACTGTATAATATAGGCAATATAGCGGACCTCTTAATCTATAAGTTTATAAGGCCGTCTAGTAGGTTTACCACGTCGGTATTTATTAATATGCTGTTTATTAAGTGTCGGTAGATATTCGTTTTGTATATCACGTGCGTAGAGCACGTGATCTACGCGACGCGCATATATATCATCGGGACGTGTAGATAGAATAAGAAGAATCCAACTATACACCGCACTGCACGTATATTACGTCTATTGCACTGTGTTAAAGCATACCAACATTAAGTATACATAATATTATAAATTGGGAGATATTTATTTAATAATTTTTATATAAAATCTTCCGGATATTGTTCCGGCTATAGCCTTACTATAAGTAATAGTAAATATGGACCTTAATAGGTATATAGAACCAACTAAGGTCCCCTTAACGCGCTGGTAAGCTTATTATTACTAGTATATATATAGTAGATGCGTTACATTTTTATAAAATCCTAATGGGGCGTGGGCTGTAATATGATTTACTAAATGCGTGCTAAAATATTCACACAAAGGACTTAGAAATTTTGATATTGCATTTGCACCACTAACGTGTTCTATAGGCAAGCTACCTATATAGGCAAGTTGCCCACATTAAAACCCTATTAAAAATTAGAAATTTCATACCTTAATATCTTAACAACCACTTAATAATAAATTCTAATAATTTAGATTTAGACTTTTATATATACTCTATAGCTTCTATTAAAGTTGCATAGTAAATAGTTTAGTAGTTTTTAAGATATAGTAATATGGCCTCGTTTTAGCCCTTAAATTTTAATATCTTAAAAAATACATAACTATTTATTATACAACTTTAATAGAAGCTGTAGAGTATATATAAAAGTTTAAATCTAAATTATTAGAATTTATTATTAAGTGGTTGTTAAGATATTAAGGTATGAAATTTCTAATTTTTGGTGGGGTTTTAATGTGGGCAACTTGCCCGCATGGGCAGCTTGCCCGCAGAACACGTTATGCAGTTTTTTTTAAGCATACTCTTACATACAGCGGTAAAATGTGTATAAACCTTTTCTCAGACCAAATCCAACCAGCACAACGTCAGACCGACTTAAGATTATATGTTATGCCCTATTTGCCACTTCTGAAAGCTTTAGGCATCTTATATACCCTCCCTCACCACAACAATTCTCCAAGTGAACCCTGGACCCATCACTCCTCCCTCATCTCTAACGCATCATCACGAAGCCATCCCAATACCTCCGGTCCTTCGCTCTGGGCCCTATACCGGACCTACCTCCACACATATTCACACACGGGCCCCACAGCAAAATACAAGTATGAAGCCAATCAAAAAATGCACTTTAGATTCACAAGCCTAATCCCGATCCAACCGTACCCAAACCCCGCTGAAAACCAAGCCGTTCAATTTCTACACACACACACACACACACAACCCCAACAGGCCAGCCAAGCCCAGCCCTATCCATCCATCCGCCGTCCATCCCCCGCGCAGCTGCACTAAAACCCACTCACGCAAAGCCAAGCCCAGCACCAGCCCTTCCCGCCGCACGGCCAGATCAAATGTACAATCCCCACCCCCGTCCCTCTCTCCTCCCTTTTCAGAACCAGGACCTCGAAGCCGCAAGCCGGCAAAAAAATAAATAAAGATCATCCACAAAACGAGCCCTTTTATCCCAGCCCAATCTCGTCCCGAAAACCGTTAAAACTCAAATAGATTAGGAAAGAAAAAAAAAGAATTTTTGTCCGAAATATTCCCAAGCGCGCGCGCTCTCGACGCATCTGGATAAAAGCAATTACAAAAAGTCAAGACTGCAACTTCAACCTCGAGAGCCTCTCGCACGCTGTCATTTTCCCGGACAGTAATCGAGGTAAGATGGAGGAGGAAAAGTGACTCGGCTCTCTCTTCGGTGCTGAAGAAATGAAGATTTTGGTATAATGCGGAGGCGGGCTTTGCGGGATGTTCGGAAGGGAAGGAAACAGCATTAGAAATGAGAAAAGGGGTTTTCAGGCGGGAGGGAAGGAGGCGAGGTGGGCAGCGTGGGCGTGGTGCGGGCGAGGCTGATGGATCCGAGCGGTTGGGTGGGCGGTTGGACTGGCTGGCATCTTGCTTCATCTACTCCTCCATGGTGCCGAAAACACCGTCGTCGTCTTCGTCCATACGATTTCGCGACGCGGCATGGTGATGATCAAATTCGTCTTCGTCGACTAGGCTGTCATTATCCATGTCCACGTCCTTGCTCTCGTGCGTGTAAGGCGAGTAGTTGTGACCTCGTATCGATGACTGATGCGCCGTGGGGGTAGTAGTGCTTCCCGAGATGGAATCGGCGTTTTGACCTAGGAAGCGCGCTGGTAAGGGTGGGACGGGGGGTACGTCGGGCGGGAGTATGACCGATCCGCTCTTGGGTGTTCCGTAGCTGCAGCTGAGCAGGCCTACTGCGGCGGCTAGATCCGCTTGGTCCTCATCTTCATAATAAGATCCCGCGACGGAGGTGCCGGAGGTAGTTGGCCGCCCATCGTTGCTCCATTGGCGGTAGTGCGACGAATAACCCTGGCCGTTATCCGAGAACACTGAGGTCGACTGATATGATTGCGAATAAGCGCTGCTGTTTGTGCTGAAGCGTTTCGACCGTCCAAAATGCGATCGACTTGTCGAGTACGAGCCAACGGCGTCATCAACCTGTGGAGGAGGCGTGGTGTCCGTGGAACTCAGGTCGTCGTCGCGGAGGTCCGAAGAACCTGATGCAGCGGGCGAGACTGAAGAGTGATCACTATCCTTAGCGGACTCGCCTTCCTGGTTCATGGCAACAAGAACGGATGCTGCTTCGAGAAGCTGTACTTGTTGGTGTTTCGAGATGAGTAGCTTCGAGGTATATTGCCATTCCGGGGTGTGTTCCCATCTGCGTTATTTGTCAACTCTGAAACTTCAAACTACCCGGCTTTGTGCGACATGGGAGGAGGATGGAATTCGAGGTTGAAAATGTGAAAGTATGCGGGAGGGCAGACTTAGGGATACTGACAGATGTTTCGTGAGACAACTGCTGTGTTTGTATCCTTTCCCACATTTTTCACATCTCAATTCGCTACCACTTGTTCTCTTAGAATCACCTTTGCTGAGACGTGACCCTTCGCTCGCACGGCGTATTCTCGCCTTACCATTACCTTTTTCGCTTTCCGGCATGGATGCGAGAGGCGGGCCGTCAGTAACAACTGCATCGCCGGTCTTGGCAACATGCGCACCATAGCTAGAGGGAGCAAAGACAGAACCATTGTTTGGGAGGCTACTTGGCATTGACGGATAGTTGCTTGAGCTTGGCCCTCGAGGCCCTAGACTAGCCTTTGACGAGCGTCGATTCGACGGGTTTCCTGCCTCCAGAGCAGACCCGGAGACGCCCTTTGCTACAGCCATTGCAGCGACATTATTTGCGGCCGTCGACGACATGCTCTTTCTTCGAGTTACGCGGTGCGCCAGATTTATTGAGCCCACAGACAACGAGTGCGAATGGGTGCGCGATTTCGAGGGTAGACTGGAGGCGGCAGAGGTCATGGAAAGTCGGTGCTGGCTCGTCGGGCGAGCTGTGGTCGGTTCCTGCATCGCCAGCGGTCAGCTTACATGCTGATGCCGGGCCCATGGACGGAGAATGCATACCTTGAGGACGGTCATGGTGGCGATTGGGAAGAAGGCCCTCAATTCTCGTTGCTTTGTGCAAAGCTACGAGGTGAGAGCCAGAAATTTGAATGCTGTCAAATCAAGTTGCACAGCCCCCAACAACTCGGGAGACGTGGACTTGGAACAGCGAAGCGACAGCGGACGCAGGAGCGGACGTAGGACCGTGGCACGGTTGTGATGGCTGAGAAGCAAAGCACAATGCTAGGACGTTGTTTGGAGGCAGGCAGGAGAGAGCGGCTGGGACAGGCCAAAAAAAATTATGGACAGTTTGGTGGTGGAATGTTGGAACGGGCCCTGGACCCCGCTGCCGACAGCCGTGCCTCTTGAGGATATTGCGTTACAACGGGGACGGGGAGGTTTCGAATGCAAGCGCCTGGGACTGTGAGGATTGGGGGTTTCAAAAGGCTGAAATGGAAGAAAAAAGAGGACGAAGGATTGGCATTCGCAGCGGCGTGCAGGCTGACGAAATAAAAAGATTGGGCGGGCTTGGTGAGAGAAATGGCCTTTCTGGTCATTTGGACGCTTTGTCGCGCAGCAGGTGGGAGAAGCCACGGCCACTAGCGCAGTGTGATCAATGATAGGTAGTTACGTCGGGTACCTTGGAGCATGGACTTTTGGGGGTGGGGATCGAGCGAGCATGGAGCATCAGCCGCTGATGGGCGGCCGTGTATGGCGGAAACCGTTGCTATTCTTGCACTCGGGGAGCGCTGCATCATCCGCGAGTCGCCCAAGGCCGTAGCGAGGCCGAGAGCCATCAGCGTGCGTGCGCAACGAGCTTCCAAAATGTAGTCCCTCGGCTTCAGGGCTCGCTCGCGCTCTTTCTCTGGAAGCCACACAGCACCGCCCGGGCTTTAGCTTTGGCTTTCAGGGACTGGCAGCGCTCCTTTGTGTTCCTGGACTTATCAAGCACTCAAGCTTGCTGCGTGTACGCTAAGGCTGCCCACCAACTTTTTTGCTTGACATTGATTGATTGATCCGGCCCCATGCGTTGGCTCCGCTTGGGGACTGTATGCACGATCTGCGTTTGACATTGCCGCATCCGCCCCCAGCAAAACGTGCCCGTCGATGGACAATGTCAGCCCGTTCAGGCGACAAGGAAGTGGAGAAAAGAACATATCGTTGCGGCCGCTGTCCTGATGAGATCGCTTGCTCCCCGCGGCAATGAAGGACGGATCGCCGGAAGGGAACGCCTGGACTGTGCATTATCGAGTTTCTTTTTGGGACATCTACTTGTTGACTACCTGGTCCGTGGCTGCGTTCTAGGGCAAAAAGGCAACTGATCAGATGCCAGACCCAGTTGCCAATGTTGGAGGCGTCCTGTCAAAGGCAAATGCCCCCCTAGGTGCAGCATGCCAAGGCTGCCATTCTGATCGCCCCTCCCAGCGCCCGCCCATCACCCGCCCCAAGCTTCTGTTTTGCGTGCTGCCAGAAATCGCAAAACCAAGGTCCACGGCGCACTTTACGCCACCCATCAAGCCACCTCTTCACTTTGTTCCGTTGGGGAGCTGGGGGGCTACTGGCGCTGTGATGGGCTGCCCCGTTCAGGCACATGACAGCAATCACGAACATGCCGTTTCCCCGTCCACCCCTGTACTTTCCTTATGCAAGTCATGTCTGGCCTCCTGCCTCGCAAAGCTTCGAGCTTTTTAGACCCCTCCCTCCCCTCTCTCTTTAGTCCCGGCAAATTCGATCAACACCACACCGCGCGGGCCGCTCGGAAGCTTGCAACTTTCCGCCGGGATTCGGGACACTCTCTGGACTACTGTCGTAACCTTGCTCAACCCAGCCCGCCGGTCTACACTACAGAGAAACCTGTGTGGAGAAGATATATTAATGTACTTAGTGTCGTGACCCCCCCAGCCTGGAACCTATCATGAACACGACGTGCCTGCCATTATGCATGCCAAGTTGCGACTCCGAAAATGATACCACCTCAATGCGGCTATGTTTACACTGTTTGACTGGCTGCTGACTAACAGATTAAACACAAGTTCTAGCCTTGCTCAGCCTCCTCCAATTGTTTTTCGCATGGGCATTTGTCTCACCTCCTGGCTGTGCGACCCCGACCTGTGGGACAGATATCCGCCACCGTGGAGATTTGAAAAGCACAAAGAGGACGGGCCTCCTCGACTTGTGCTGTACATCCTCCGCATTTTTTAGCAGTCAGGGGAGTAACAGCAGACTCTGAGCACGCGGTACTGTTCCCTACTACAAAGTTCTCTCGTGGACAAGATGAAGGCTGCAAGGACACTTTATCAGAGATCCCTTCTCGGCCCAACTGCCGGCATCCCAGCGCCAACTTTGAGGCTCAAAAGTCCTGAAACGGGTTGGCTAGTTGGAAGTTCCTCCTTAGTATTTATTGTGGCTCTCCTCCGATGCCAATGAAAATCAGGCAAGACCTCCGCGCCTGCGTTTTGGGTGAGCACTTTCTTTTCAGCTGCCTCTCTTTCAGGAAAGGTTGCTTGGACTATCTCTCGTTGCCGGCGCCACGCTACGATCCGGTTCGCTCGCAAAAGCTTAGTTGCAAGGGACTCAGCATAAACGACAGGGCAAAGCGAATTCGTATTTTACACCCTCATTGAAGCATGCAGCACTATCGAGTTCATTCAATATAATCCAGGGCCATCGCCGTCTTTTGTGCTGAGGCTACATATCCTTCCGTCGCTCACTTATAATTATGAACCGATTTACTTTTCTCGCAGGGTTGCTTACCATTCTCCCCTTTACGCTGGCTCAGACTTATTATCCCGCTTGCTCCATACCATGTATCTACGACACAACTGCGATAGCACAGGCTGGATGTCTCTCTACTGACGGATATTGTCTCTGCCAAAGTCAATCTTTTCTTAAAGAAGTGTCATGTTGTGTTCGCTCTAACTGCGATGCCTCGGATGAAAAGGGTGAGTCGCATTAATTATCAGTCTCGCGCCTACGTCGCTGCAATGTACTGATTAAATTCAAACAGCTGCATTTGCGGAAGCGGTATATGTTTGTAGCACGTAAGTTATAACAAAGGAGAATTCTGTCTTATCCTTCGGTGCATACAAGAAGAATCATCACATGTTGAACCTTCTGGTAGACACTTCGCTGTCTAAGCGCTTCAGGAGCAAAGCAGAAAACTTAAAAATCCTCATGTATCTAACGTTGAATAGGTGGGGAGTTACTCTCACCACGGGTGGATCTGTAAGCTGTAGTGCTACAACAACCAGTAAGATGGCCTAGTTTCTCTCGTCTCGATCTTACCTGATTACTACTTGTGCTATCTTTCAGTTCGACTGACACGGGGTACTCCAGCATCGAACCCGACACAAGCGACAAATACAGCTACCGTTGCCTCTTCAACGATCGCCCCGCTGACGAACACAAACCCTAAATATCACCCGAAGAAGGGCCTCTCGGCAGGAGCCAAAAGGGGCATAGGTGCCGGCGTTGGTGTCGTAGTTCTCGCCCTTGGCGCCCTTGCTGGGTTTCTCCTCAAGCGCAGAAACGACAAGAAGAAGGCTGCGGCTGCAGTCCCGGCCACCGCTGCAGCTCAGATAGCTGCAGCTCCAAGTGCTCCAGCAGGATACTTAGAAAAGAATGACACAACCATCACCGTGAACCAAGCTCCTCCGCCACAGTATCCTCAGACACCTCAAGGACAATACGTGCAGCCGCAATCCCAGGGCCAATATCCTCAGGGACAGTATCCGCAGCAATCACCTCAGCAATACCAGCCTCCACCCTTCCAACCATACGCTCCTCAGCCTTCGCAAACACCACAACCGCAATACGCGCCTCAACCCTCACAAACACCTCAGCCGCAATATGCTCCGCAGCCTTCACAGACACCTCAATCACAATACCAGTATCCTGCCCAGCAAAACCAGGCGCCAGTATACAACGCCGGTCCCGAGCTTCAAGGTTCACCAGTCGTGCATAATCAGCCGCAACAAGGATGGAATTCGACAGAACTACCCGCACCGGAGACAGTTCAGCCACGGCACGAGGCACCTTAGATACCCACGTTATGCGTAAGTTGTGTTGTTAGCTCTGGCAGGTGGTTTGGTCATTTAGCGGGCGTTGTGCATAAATTGTGGTGTTTAATGGTTTACAAACCGGGGTTAATTCGAAGAGACTATTTCTCCCTATTTTCGAAATGAACGTAATGAATTTTATTAAAGGATTCTTATATAAATTTTGTAGACCGACCATTTGTCCCGTTGCACAGAACACGAACTCTCCCTGCTAGTTTGTCCCAGGATTATATTCCGTGCTGGGTGCATGGTCCTAGAGTGCCGCGCGCCTGCCTTTACAGCGGTACTTACGTACTTGTCACATCAAGTACCTACTCGGAAAATACTCGGAAACCCCGCAAAACTGGTACATTGTTCTTATTAAGGCGCAGGGCAGCCCTGTCGAATATGCAGAACACTCTGTAGTCAGGCTGAGATCCTATTGGACGCCTTAATCTTGTTACAAATGACAAGGCCTTTTGACGGTTAGCGCTAGCGAAACTGAAGGTCCTGGGTGTGGAGTTAAAATCTGCTGGAACGTCTTGTTGGATAAGTGTCAAAAGACCGCCTTATTTGAGAAATTGGTGGGCCTCATGGACGCTGTCATGGCTGTCGGCTTAATTGCTGTGTTATATCGTTCAACTCTGCAATCCATGGATATTACAGCAAGAGCTTCACGCCACAAATTGAGGGTATTTCAACTCCAAACATGCAATATCTCACGACATGCTTGCTTCATATATTATGTCAAACCTTAATAATGCATCTTATCTGAGCTGCCGGGAATAAGCAATCACGATTTCTTTCCAGCCCAATTGGAGGAATTCAGCTGTGAAACGCCACGTTACACGTGACCTCTATGCCACAACAACCTTATCCGGGGAGTCGTCATTGCAGTCTCGGCGATGAAACCCCAAACGTCTACCTCAACGCCGCTACCAACTTCCAGCCCATCACTCTAATACCAACAACTCACTGCAATCAGAAGAGGCCGAATCCTTACCATCGGGAGCTCTGGGAAGCTCTACGCCTCGCCCACACGTCTCCCACGAAGTCTGCAACTCAACACACCACCTTTGATACACCCCTACAATTTCATCCTCATTAGCCATCATGGCGGACTCGGGAGCTGCGTCAGCGCCCAAACCAAGTAGCAGCGTCAAGCTGGTTCTGCTAGGAGAAGCGGCCGTAGGAAAGGTAAGCTCCCGCAATTCGCAGACCGCACTAGTCGAAGCTGCATGCTGACAATCCGGTCGCCTAGTCCTCTCTCGTGATGCGGTTCGTGAACAACGACTTCCAAGAAAACAAGGAGCCGACAATAGGAGGTGAGCAAACGTTTCTCGCACGCCCTCTACCTCCCGTCCCTTCTCGCAAATTCGGGGAGGGCTTCGTAGCGCTAACGTGTGTGTAATCTGCCGCACAGCCGCCTTCCTGACCCAGAAATGCAACCTCCCGACCCGCACCATCAAGTTCGAGATCTGGGACACGGCAGGCCAGGAGCGGTTCGCCAGCCTCGCGCCAATGTACTACCGCAACGCCCAGGCTGCGCTGGTAGTCTACGACATCACCAAGGCATCCTCGCTCACCAAGGCACAGCACTGGGTCGCGGAGCTGCAGCGGCAGGCCTCGCCGGGCATCGTGATCGCGCTAGTGGGCAACAAGTCCGATCTAGCCAGCTCGAGCGGCGGCGCGTCGGACGCCAGCACGGGGGGTGATGACGCCGACGCTGCGGTCGCCGCGGGCGAGGACGAGGAGGGTGCAGATAGCGATGCGAGGAAGGTACCAACGAAGCTGGCCAAGGCGTATGCGGACGAGGAGGGATTACTGTTTTTCGAGACGAGCGCGAAGACCGGGTTGAATGTCGCGGAGGTCTTTACGGCGATTGCGAACGCAATTCCGGAGACGAGTCTGAAGGGCCCGCGGGGCGTCGGTGGGCAGACGAATTTTGGAGGTAGGCAGGAGGATGCGGCGAGGGTAAACCTGACGAGTGGAAGGGATGCAGCAGGGCCGAAGGAGGGTTGTGCTTGTTAATAATGGTGCTATGGTGGAGCAGCTGCGGCGGGTGTGTGCATTTTTCTCTTGTTGGCCGAGTATAGGCATTTTTTCTGGTTTCCAGTCACTAGCAAATTCTTTCTGTCTCTCTAGGCGTATTCTTGGAGCAATTGTTTGATAGCAAAATACTATGCAACAAGTGTATATTTCAAATTACACATTTTCATGAGTACTGTTCGAGCTCGCAGGGCTAAAAGTCTATATAACACCACAATCGCCAATGCCACTCGACCCCCAAATTACACGCCAGGCATCCCCAAAATAACTCTCAGCGCCGGTACACCTCTGGGCAAGAAATACACAACCCACAACGCAGAAAACGCAACCAACAAACCGGTGAATTTCTCAAACCACGTATGGAAAAACGCCGCCGTCATCAACAACATCCACCACATGAACGCCGCCACCCCCAACGCGACCTTAACCCCCGCTTTAGTAACCTGCTCCTGCGTCCCCTTCGCACCATGCACCTCCATCTCCGCCTCAACCGCCACACTCGCGACCTTCCCATCACGAAGCATGATCCTGCGCCCGTCCCTGAGGCCCTCAGCCCGCGTCAGCGCGGGCAGAATCTCAAACCACAGCAGCGCGCTACCGAGGATGAGCAAAAAGACATGGCCGCTAATATCATGGCCGCCCTTCCACTGCCCACCGGCAACCTTACACGCCGCGGCAGTGAGGTACTCACGCGCATCCGACATGCCCTCGCGGGCGGCAGGGTCCCGCAGCAACTCGCACTGGCCGCCCGTGAAGCGGAAGCCGCGGTCGATCAGCGGCGGGCCGAAGAACCACTGCGTGACGGCGACCCAGACGGCGGTGACGGCGGCGTAGCGCAGGACGGCGCGGGCGCGGCGCGGCGTCGCGGCCGGCCGCAGCGGCGGGCCCAGCGACGGGTGCGTCAGCGCGAACAGGAAGAACGCTAGCGTCGTCCAGAACCAGCCGATCTTGACGAAGTACACGTTGAAGATGTTGCGCTTCTGCGCGAAGTACGACGGCGCGAACTCGGGCGGGTGCGACTGCGAGAGCGTGCTGTAGGGTGCGTTGCGGTTGGTTGGCGATAGGATCGAGAAGATCGAGCCTAGCAGGAGCGTCCCTGGGTAGAGCGAGATGAGCACTGCTTCGAGGCGGGTGGGGAGGAAGGGCGAGCGCGGCGGGTGCGTTGTGGGGAGTGGAGTGTCGTTGAGGGGGGTTTCGGTGTAGGTGGGCGAGGGGGAGGGTTTCCGTCTTGTAGACATTGTGGTGGTATGATGGAGATGGGATTGTAAAGGATGAAGGAGGGAGAGGCCTGGAGAGAGGGTTGGTGGGCGGTTTATGTGATGGGCCGGAGGCAGGACTTGTTGTTTTCGTGGCAGGCAAAAAAAGAGCTTCAAGATGACGTTCAGGTAATAAATGGCGCTACGCCGAATGCGGGAAGCTTGCGCAACCCAATGTGGAAATTTGTACAGAATTCTATTTCAATCAGTTACTACCCTACAAGATTTTAAGTTACTACCATTTAAATCGTCATCGAGACATCTCTGGTATTAGAGACTATTTACTTCTTTCCTTGTGAAGAGTGCGCAATACGTCTTGACTCCTAGCAATGATATGTGAGTTATGCATAAATATCTGAATTCCTTTACAACTTATTATACAGGAGATTTATATATTTGTCGAGAATACCTGAAACCATTCACGAAGGCATAAATAAGCTACTATAAACCAACTGAACGCCTCAGCGGCGTATAAGGTATTTGCTGCTAGCTTCAGACCTATCCCTGTTCTTTTCCAAGCCACTACTGTACTCTTTATTTTCTTAGACTTATTATCCTAACAATAAAACCTACCACCTAAATGGAATAAGTGGGGGCTAATATAAGAAAGCCGAACCGGTCTAAGCCTCTCAAGATGACCTCTAGGTTGGATAAAGCGTAACAAACCGTCTTCGCCCCACCAACGCCCCAAATTTTGGAAGGCCATTGACAATATCGGCTACAGATATTTAGAGAAGGTGTGGATCACATTCCCCTCCACCTTCTAGGATGGCTTCCCGGGGGAGACGCTATTCCTACGGCCCGAATACGCACCTGACACCAACCCGAATTGCTGGAACCAAGGGATGGTATCCTTGGCGGCATTCCCGCCCTATTGTGTCCAACCGACCATCATGTTCTACATCTGCGGCGAAAACTCCAAAACCATCACCAGTGCCATCACGCATTTGGATCCCTACTCTGACGAGTGTTATGACGGTCTCAACGTCTTTTTCAAGCCGTACTACTCCCGACTGCTAGGGTTTTCTGAATCATTGGAGGACTGCATTCCTAAAGCCTTCGAGTGCACTGGCTGGCAGCACGATCGCTGGGCGGGTGACGGCTTATACTCGAATTTCCAGATAGGCCTTGAGCACGCCGATGGTGACGTTAAGACATATTTAGAAGGCATGGGCGTTAACAGGGGCATATGGTTCGCGGGCAAGGCTACGGCGCCTTTTGCTGCGCTGGGCACCGTGACTGGCGCCTACTGAAGCGGTGAGGCCGCTGGTAGGAAGATTCTGGATATGCACGGTTTAGCGGTTCAAGAAGAAGTCAAAGAAGAGACGGAGGGGCCCTTTGTTGCAGCAAACACCATCTTGAGGGGCATCAAGGACGAAGCGGGAGCTGCTGAAAGACTAGCGCACGGCACATGTAACCAGAAGATTTTGCTGACCAATGCTATATGATTACGACCTCTCACAATTATGACGGGCTCGATCCGCGATGAATGCTTGTTGATTCTCGCACTAGTGCCAGACATGCCCTCTATTTAATAATATGACTGCCGAGATGAAAAGGGCACCATTGATGCCATCCATAGCTTCTTCTTCTTCGTCGCATCATGTGTTGTGACGGCTGAGAGACATTATTGAACGCGCTGTTCTCAGCCGGTTCATTGACGCTGCAATTTCCGGCAGTGAGGACAACTTCCAGTAAGACATGTACCGTAACGCACCTATCGTTGTCTGCACTGTGCGTGTCGTCAGACTCGACCTTACATCCTCATTGTCGTCGTGTTCGTTCGATCCTTCTCACTCTCTACGTTCGCTCTTTGAAAATCTATGAACCATCCGGAATACCATTTCCCTTCACCTTTTAACTGGCTGTATCGACTCTAGGTCACTTATGCGCTTATTAGTTTTCCGAGGACCATCTAACACGAGGCGAGGGTCCTTCTTCCTTAGCATTTTATAAGAGAACGTACAAGGCAAGAAGAGGTCGCTATGAAAAAGGGAAGCAGAGCGAATGGACAGGACCAGAGGGGATCCTATAGCGAGAGAGATACGGCGCCTCCTCTTCAACCAAGACTTTTGTGGGGGAACGCCATGTTGCAATGTGGATGCAGCTTGGGAAGGGGTGAATGTTCTATTCTGAGGAGGGCTCAGTTTTGGGAACCCAGGAATCCCAAACGCGGCCCTTGGGATTTTTGTGCAAAAGTTGATAATACTCGCGCATTAAGGCCGTGCCATCTTCAAGGCATGATTGGTTAATAAGATGGAGGAATCTTCGACGCAGAAATCTGTAAAAGGAAAGTAGAGAAGGTCAAAGGCGAAGAAAGCAGGAAGTTGGAGGTAAAACGGAGAGCGAAGGATGAAGTTAGAGCGCCTGGCGATTTGACCGCATGGTGCAGCCAATGCCAAGCGGAGAACTGGTCGTCTTGGCACACAGGCCCAATTCCTTCGCGAAACTGGAAAAGTTAGCAGCCGCATGGTAGGTGAAAGGATAATGACAGAAATTTGCCATTTCATTTTTACTTCTACCGTTCTAAAGTTATTACAGGCTCTCCTCCGGTTTTGCCTTCATTCCACTTTCGGTATAGCCCTGCGCCATCCACACTTTGAGAGCCCCAATATGCGCCACACTCTACCCCCACTTTCTAAGCTCTCAAGCTGCCTAAGGTTTGGACTCAGCCTTGCATCTACCTACATCTAAACCTCGCACCTTCCATCTCCGCATTCAATCTTGAGAATGAGGCCGCATATTTGCCAGTCTCAAAAACGGCGGAACCCTTTCCCTCCCTCTTTAACTCTGCAATATCAGAATGGAGACCCTTGCTATTATTGGCCTTGTCGGAAACATCGTCCAGTTTGTCGACTTTAGCGGCAAGCTAGTCTCGAAGTCGGCCGAGCTTTACCGGTCTAGCGAAGGCGTACTTACAGAGAACAGCGACATCGAGACAGCGATAAATCATCTAGTTCTGTTAAACAACAAGCTCAAAGATGCCGCTACCACTACTGGCGATAGTGCACTCCAGAGCCTCTGTAAATCATGCAGTACTACTGCAGATCAGTTGCTAGCAGTGTTAGATAAAGTCAAGGTTAAAGGTAAACAAGGTAAATGGAAGAGCATAAGGAAGGCGTTGCGGAGTGTCTGGAGCAGGGAGGAGGTCGAGGAGCTGGGGCGACGGTTGGAAAGATTCAGGGAGGAACTGAACTTGCACGTTACTGTAGATCTAAGGTGGGTATGGATGTTGCTCAGAATTGGCTATGCTAACAAGAATCTACTCTGCAGGGAGGAAGTCCGTCAGTTTATGCGGGAAGGGTCCGATCGTCTCAAAGACCTTGACATAACAACAAAGAGAATCGTTGATGCTATTATCAAGCAAGAGGACGTCTTTCGCACGGCGCATAATACGCAGATCACTTTGATGGGGACTATACATGAAGAGACGGTATCAAAGATCCAAGATGAACATGCGATTACTCGTAGTGAGATAATTCAAGAGATGCGGGTAAGGAGCCTTTCCGGTGTAAATATCATACTACTTAACTCTGGTCAGCGACGCGAGCAGGATATGAGTGCTGCCAATCAGGAACCGTGCCTAGCTACCTCATGTAAAACCTGCTGGTATGTTCCTCTCGCCAGGAATAAAAAATTTGTTGGCCGCAGCGCGCAGCTCAACGAACTAGAGGCCAACCTTTTTACAGAAGGTCACTGCCCAAAGTTCGCAATTATCGGACTTGGAGGCGTTGGCAAGACCCAGATTGCGCTTGAGTTGGCCTACCGAATAAGAGAGAAATATTCGGACTGCTCCGTCTTTTGGGTACCTGCAACTAGCACTGAGAACCTTCAACAAGCGTACGTAGAAATTGGCCAGCAGCTACGGATAATCGGGTTGGAGGAAAAGAAGGAAGACATCAAGAAGCTCGTGCAATATCACTTGAGTCAGGAAAGCGCAGGCCAGTGGCTACTGATACTGGACAATGCTGATGATATGGATATGTGGTTTAAGAAGAGTGATATTAATACCAACACAACTCGCCTGATTGACTATCTACCGAGAAGCAGCAAAGGATCAATAGTGTTCACAACGCGGAGCCGGAAGGCTGCAGTGAAATTCGCTAATAGAAATGTGATTCAGGTCACGGAGATGGACGAGGATGCTGCGACTCAGGTACTGAGGAATTCACTAATTAACAAGGAAATCTTGAACGACCACGCCGTAGTGCAGCTGCTGAGGCAGCTGACCTTTCTCCCCCTTGCTATCGTGCAAGCCGCTGCGTATATCAATGAAAACGATATATCGCTTGCAGAGTACCTCTCGCTCTTAGATGACCGGGAGGAAAATATTGTTGAAGTTCTAAGCGAAGACTTTGAAGATGAAGGAAGATATCATGATATAAAGAATCCCATTGCAACTACGTGGCTAATTTCGTTCGAACAAATCAGGATTCGCGATTCTTTGGCCGCCGATTACTTATCTTTTATGTCGTGCATTAATCCGAAAGCAATTCCGCTGTCGCTTCTACTACCTGCGCAGTCAAGGAAAAAGATTATAGATGCGATAGGAACTCTAAGCGCCTACTCGTTTATCACTAAGCGGCCAGATGATCAGTCTTTAGACATCCATAGGCTGGTGCATCTTGCCACTCGGAACTGGTTGAGAGAGCAGAACTCGCTGTCGGAGTGGATAGCGAAGGCTATTGCACAACTAGCCGACATTTTCCCGAAAAACAACCATAAGAATAGGATTCTATGGCGGACCTACTTACCGCATGCGCAGTATATTTATGCGTCCGACCTATTCCAAGAGAGCTTTAAAGGGAGTCTACTGTTGCTTCAGAAGTTTGGGCTGTGCCTACTCAGCGATGGAAGGTGGGACGAGGCGGAACAGCCGTTTATGCAAGTGATGGAAGCGAGTGCGAGGGTGTTAGGGCAGGAGCATCCTTCCACGCTGACCAGCATGGCCAATCTGGCGTCGACGTACCAGAATCAAGGACGATGGAAGGAGGCCGAAGAGCTAGAGGTGCAAGTGATGGAGACGAGAAAGAGGGTGCTGGGGCAGGAGCATCCAGACACGCTCACTATCATGAATAATCTAGCGTTCACGTGGAAATTGCAGTGCCGCGATAATGAAGCATTAGCGTTAATGGAGGAATGTTTTAAGCTGCGGAAAAAGAAGCTAGGACCCGACCATCATAATACAATGTCTTCCCTTAAGGCCTTGAATGAGTGGCAGATGGAGAAACTAGCGTTAAATTCCGTAATCCGTATACAAGAGACAGAATCTAATAGGTCCTGAATCGCGAGTAGCTTCTTTAATATTTTTGGGTTTGTCAACACGCGATAAGCAGAGAAGGTCGCGATGACGACAGCACTATTGCGCGGCGGTGGGCTCCTAGGGCTCCCGTCGATGGCGCCGCAGTGCAAACGCAGCTAACTCGAGAGGATGATATTTCTAAGGGGACCAGATTTAGGAACACGGTTTTACGGAAAGTCTTCGTTTAGGGATAATGGCGGCGCAAGAATAGCGCTCGGCATTCTGGGAATCCTGCAGCTTGAAATGGCGTCCAAACCCATACATTTTCGGAAGCAGATTCCCCTAAAACTTCCATTGGCCGTAAAAATGTTGATGGGTAATTCGCCTCCGGTTTAGGCGGTTTTCCCGTCGGGTATAGTATTCTCGCTTAGCACCCGCCGCTTTTGATATTTCGATAACCCCCAATGCTCCCTTAACCACGTCCCATCTTTCCCTTTCTTCGTTACTCTTACATTCCTTACTTTGCATGGACACCAATGCCATCCCTTGCTTCGCCCCACGTTAGCGTCTCCTACCTTCCAATCATTTGACCGCAATCGCTGCAATCTATCAATTGACATGCACCCAAGGTCACGCCATTTATGACGTAGGATTCTTAGTACATATGCGCAAGAGTTGAATGGATGGAATACATAGTTGCAGAATGCAATAATCTACTTGGGCTCGTAAAACCAAATCTGAGGACATCTGGGCACCCTGCAGTAGACAAGCCCTATAACGCGCTATATTTTGCCTCTCTTGAAGTACTGGGCGTGATTCACTCGAACAACAGATTGAAAGCCTGTAACGCAGATCCAACCCCACTAGCTGCTATTCACAGCTGATCTTGTGAGACATTCCTATGATTGGGTGGTTCCATCCAGTGATCTTGTTGGATTGGAGTGGAGTGGATTTGACCCTCAAATCCACTCCATACGCCAAAAGGCTAGTGGAGCTCCAGGACTCCAATGCAGCTCCAGATCAAATACATACTATAAATAGTAAGTCTTGGCATCAGGTGGGTGTTTAGGTAAGAAAGGAAGATTCAATTAGGCTTATTAAATAGAGCCTAAATCGCTCAGTCTAATACAAATCTGTCGACCTGAATCAGGTTATCCTGCCCCGACTCAGCTACTTACTCATTGACTCGGTCACCGACTCGGTCATCGACTCGGTCATCGACTCGGTCATCGACTCGGTCACCTACCCCGAGTTTCACTGACTCCCCTTACCCCCCTTGTCTTTCCTTTCCTACACCTTTCCTTATGTATATATAGAGGTCTTAGAACCACTTTTCAATAGACAGAGTCCTCATTCAATTTCCTATGACCGGTGCACGGATATCCGGTCGACAAAATCTCCAGGGTTGCAAGTCAATTAACTTAATTCAACTGAGGCCTCGAATTGATTGAATTGAAAGACTTGTAAGCAGAGAGCTCTATTAATTAAATTAATTAAATTAATATTAACTTCTTGGCAACAGTTGCAACTGAATTTAACTGGGTAGTAGTTAGTAATTATTACCAGTCTTAGCATGGAGTTACTTTTAGAGAACGTACCTAACAATATTAAAATTGCTCCTTACTACCCTTCCTGTTGCCCGGCTTTTAGTATAAGCCTATTACCAGTCTTGGCGTGGTGTTGACTTACCTTCCTACTATATAAACCCTGTTCCTCCCTCTGTAGCTGACTTAGACGCCCGTCTACTATATTAATTACGCCTTCCTTATCCCATAATCCCATCGCCATTAAAGCTCCAATTATATCAGATTATAGGCGTGCGCAATTAAAAGTAAAAAGCAAGCCTATAAGGCTAAATATGCGTTCTAGGTCCAACAATATAGGTGCGATTGTTATTAAATTAAGTGCCATATAAGCAAGTTATAGATATTGAGCTCCTTTCACCCAGGTTTGCCAATATGTAATTGCATCTATATATATAATGTCTTTAGGGTAGCCACCACATGCGAGCCAGTTGTTGTACTTATCGCGGTCGCTTTAAGGTTTAGGCTAGGCGAGGCCGCCTATAAAGTAGTTATTAATTTTAAATAAGAAGACACGCTGCTGCGTATTTAATAGAAAGATGTTTATACTTAAGCTATAAATTGTAAACAGCTTACTGAGCAGCTTCCTTCTAGCTAGCTTGGCCTTCGCCTACCTAATATTTATCTGCAAACGTCCACTTAATTGCCAGGTGAAGAATAGTGGCTGTAATATTATTAATTCATTGCTTAACGTCCAATTCGGATCCCTATTGGGCCCACGCGGACTACTCCTTGTGTACATGTGGGGAGAAAACTCCATTTAAGAAAACCCTGTAATCCATCTCCCTGCCTTTTGGGACTCGCCTACGGGGCGCCTATAAGGCGCCTGCGAGTCACCTGTGGTGCTCCTACTACCTTACTTTTTAACCTCTTTGGGAACCACTGCTGCCGTAACAAGCCTACAGATGCGCTAGTATCGCAAACTTTACTCTACTACTGTAGAGTCATTAGGGGGCGCCTATTACTCGCCCCCCCGCCCTCTATTGCCATTTCCTTTACTACCTGGAACTGGTTTAGTATATTTTAGCTAATAAGCCACTAGGTAACCGCCTTAAGGCCTTTTTATATTAAGAGCAGTGTATTATAGTTCTCTATACCAGCTACTAAGAGCATTACTTCTTAGTTAGTGCGTAAGGGGCATAACAGTATTATATGTTTTGGTGTCTGTCTTGGCTAGCTACATTTATATTTTAGGTTACCTACTAGGATACCCACCTAGTAGAGCCAGTCTTTTAGTCCTATTATTCCTGTTCTTAAGAGTATTGCTATTATATTTTCTGCCTTTATTAGGCCTTCTTAGAGCCCTAAAGTATTTACCCCCTATAGCGTTAACTATGCTACGGCTTGGGTTCTTCTTATCTTAGTTAGCCTCTATACCTTTAACTCCCATACACCTCTCTAGCATTAGTTTAGCCAGTATTGTATTATAGTAGATAGTTTCCCAGCGTTCTTTTATACTCTACTTTAGCTTCTTTCTCTCTCTTACTATTATCTTTACTAGCCTCTTATATATCTCCCTTCCTCCTCTATATAGGCCTGGGCCCTAAAGCAGTACTATTCTTCTTCTGCTTTCTTTACCTATTTCTCTAATATATCTTCCCTACTTTAGGGTTGTTAGTTTGTTCTCCTATAGGGCGCCCTAGGGTCCCTCCATAGTTTATTTAGGCGTGTCTTAATATACTTTATAACATTAGAGTTATATTTATTTTACGCCCTTTTGTTACGGACGCTTTAAGTATAATATTACAACTACTTAGAGAAGAGACAGCGGAAGCTAGTTAGTTAATACAGGCACGGTCCAGGATAGATCTGATGGAACCATATAACGAGGAATAGTAAGCGAGTCATATAATGTTATATACAGTGTACGGAGTATACGCAGTATACGTCTACGTATAATATGTATAACACGTACCTTACGTATAAGAGAGGATTTCTTAGAAGTATGGTTATATATTTAAAGGACCTCAGTCCCTACCATAGATAGTTCTCTCCTTATAGTGAATCTTAGAATACAATTGGAGTTAATCTATTAGGCAACCACTCCACTAGTTATTATTATGTTGTTGTTTTATTCTTACCTACATACCTAGCCTAATAATAGAACCCACTGTAGTTCCTGCTACAAGGTTCTGTTATACATTCACTACTAAGGTTACAGTATTAAATAAGGTTGAACAATATGCCACCCAGAGCACCAGTTATAACGGCGTTAACGGCAGCCACAACCTCAGGGCTAGGAGATACCAGTATAGACAATAGGGATTCTTAAGTGGTTATATAAGGTCAGTTATAGGAAATAGTTGATTACTTATAAGACAATAATAGGATATTTAAAGAACGCATTAATAGAATTAGAGCAGTAAAGATTAAGCTACCTTTAATTAAACGATTCTTAGAAGAGAAGTCGAAGCTTAAAGGATTTCTTATATAGATGCACTTTAAGGTAGTACAGGAAGGAGCGAAGTTAGTAATATTATTAGATTAAGTAGCCTATGCAGGATTGTTCCTAATGGGGAGGGTACTTAAGTGGTTTAAGCCGTATCTTACGGAAATATAGGCTAATGGCATAACAACTACTAACTAGGACGTACGGTATATATTTACCAGTTAGAATAGGTTCGCGGAATAACTAATACAGATATTTAGAGACCTAGAGGCTATAACTATAGCGGAATAAAAGCTTTAGAACTTAGTACAACGCACTTTAGCAATTAAGTATACAATATAGTTTTAAACACTAGCTATGTAGGTTGAGTGGAATAATAGGGCGCTTATAGCATAGTATAAATAAGGACTTAAGGCTAAAGTCTAGGACGCAATTATCCTAATAGAAGATGCGGATACTCTAAGAGAGTTAATAGATTAGTTAATAAAGATTAATAATAGGATCTACCAAAGGGAATAAGCTAAAAGAGGGTAAGATAGAGTTCTATAGTTATATAAGGCGCAGAGTACGTAATAATAGATACAGAGCTAAAAACTATAGAATAGCGCAGAGCTAATAGACCTAAGTAGTACTAAAGAAACCTAAAGGTGGGAAAAGAAACTATAGAAACCTAGAGGTTAAGGATTAAGTAATTAAAGGACCTAGGAGCAGAGGCTAAACCAAGGATCTCAGTAGTAGAAGATATTTAGGTGGACTCCATAGTAAGAAAAATGGTTTAAAGATAGAGCTTACATAAATTACGGAAAACAAGGTTATTTCGCTAGAGACTATAGAGGTGGTTAAAGTAACTATATAGTAAAGGGAACTAGGCTAGTAGACGGTATATATATATAGAGGAATAACGGTGCACTATAAAGAACAAAAGAGTATTTAATTAATAGTTTTGCGTATTATTACAACAACGCATACCAAATTTATAAGGACGCTAAGTATAGCGCAAGCTATTGGCTGTAGGAGCTATTATTATCTAAGTTTAAAGGAACCAGCAAACTAGCTTATATATTAGACATTAAAGATAATAAATTTAATAAAGGTAAAGCATTTACTAATAATAAGGCAATAAAGGCAGCTTACTAGGAGTATGTAAACCTTAGAGAAGTTAAAATAGAAGCAGAGACTAAGACTATCACAGAATAAGGTTCAGTAACGGGTATTGCAATACTATTAGATACAATTTCCATTGCTTTATAAGATGATAGGAGCAATGTTTAGAAAAAACTAAGCAAGTAGATAACTACTAGTGCTAGCTTATTACTTAATAAAGGCAAAAGGCCATAGGCTTAAGATTCTTAAGAAGAGATAAGAGAAGCTTAAAATTTTTAAAGCAAGATAAGATATACCTAAGGACCCATAATAGATAAAAACTAATAGGAAAAGGCAGTAACTTAGTTTAGTAACAAATAAATAAGTATAGGACGTAAGTTTAAGAACTATAAGTTTAGAGAATAAATAAGAACGTTAGCAATTCTAGGTAAATATAGTGTTCAGCCTAAAGATTAAACAGTTAATACTAGGATTAAAAAGCAAGACGACTATAAAGATCTAGCTACAAGACGCAGAAAATAAGAAACTATAGATAAATTTAGGATAAGAATTATCATATAGCAAGAGCAAAAGCTAAACAAGAGGTCAGCTATGCTAGGTTATATAAGGGATAGAGCACCTATATAAAGAGTTACTAATAGGCCAAGTGTAGGAACACCTAGGGTAAAGTAGTTAGATAAACTGGAACAAGAAGAGGATCTAGATATTCTAACTAGGTTTAAAAAAAGATATACCAAAGGATATTATAATGCAGCAATAATAAGGTACTTTCTAATAAATAGACCATATACACTAAACCAGTTGTATGGAAAGTGGTATAGGTAACAATACAGCGATAAATAGGAAGACTTTTATATATAGCTAGACAAAAAAGTTGTTTAAGACCAACCTATTATAGAGAAACGCATGAGTTATATTAAAGGAGTATTAATTATAATGTTAAGGAACCTAGAAGAAGGATCTAGGAACTAGAGAAGTAAGTAACAAATCTTAGTACCTATAGTAGAGATACTAGTGGTTAGGTTAACCAGGTATAGGTTTAAACTTAAGAATAAAAATAAACTAAGAGTTAACCCAAAATATATAGCGTATTATATACTATCGTGGATAGCTTATATAGATAATATGTGTAATATATATAGAGCACTAAAAGATAAGAACCGGAAGTACCTAGTAAGGATATATTAGGCACCAGAGGAAAAGCGGTTTAGGAACGCTAAGTATATACATAGTTAGCACCTAGTAGAAGTATAAGGTTAAGGAGACTTAACACTTTAACTAGGAAGATTCCTTACGGAAGAATGCCTAGACGGATAATAGTGGTAGGAGTGCCTAGAGAATACTTGTTTATAGTATATAGAGGAAAAGAAACAAACTAAGTATTGGCCTAAGTAGGACTAAGTATAGGCAGGATCTAGCAGCTAATAGTTAGGAAAAGGGGAGGCGTATAGGACTAGAGGGAACTAGTATTAGAGCCTTAGACCCTTAAAGGAATTTAAAGACAATACCTAAATTTAAGAGCTAAGTGGCAAGATTAGCAGTTCGAAGTATTAGTAGATAGTAGAGTAACTAGGAACTATATATCACTAAAGGCAGTAGAAAGGATAGGGTTACTACACAGATAGAAGGAATACCCATATCCACTTATAACGATTTTAGGAAATTAGATAGCCTATAGAGAAGGCATTATTAATCTTAAAATAGGACCTATTCAGATAACTATTAAAGGGAGACCAGTTAGAATGTCTTTTAATATCCTACCATTAGGATAGGACGAGGCGATATTAGAAATGCCTTAGTTACAGGAGTACAATCCAAAGATTAATTAGGTTATAGGTTAGGTTAATATTAAGAATATATAATGGCGCAAAGTGCAACAGCAAACCAAGTTGGTATAGTACTAAGTCGGAGCGACATATAAAGAGACTGAGTAAGGCTTAAGTTATATACTAAAGAGATACCATAAGTATGGTAAAAAGTTATGGTTACTAGAAAGTAAAAAGCTGTTAGAGTATACAGCTTAGGACTACATAATAGAATTAAAAAAGGGAATAAGTCTAAAGTTCTTTCTAATCTACAAGCTTACTAAAATAGAGTTAGTAGCGCTTAAAGAGTTTATCTAGAAGAACTTACGTAAGGGATATATTAGACCATTATAGTTATTAGCAGGATATCCAGTACTATTCATCCCAAAGAAAAACGGAAAACTTAGGATGTGTATAGACTATAGATAGTTAAACAGCATCACTAGGAAGGATAGGTATTTTTTACCCTTAATTAGCGAAATCCAAGACAGGATTAGCAACGTAAAGATCTTTATAAAGATAGATCTAAGGTAGGCGTACCATTAGATTAGGATTAAGGAAGGCAACAAATAGAAGGCAGCCTTTAGGTCAAAGAAAGGACTATATAAGCCATTAGTTATACAGTTTAGGCTTATAAACACATTAGCAACGTTCTAGAAGCGAATTAATAGTATATTAGGAGAACACCTAGATAAATTTGTTATGGTATACCTTAATAACATTATTATCTACTTAGAGAGTAAGGAAGAACATAAAAAACACGTTAAATAGGTCTTAAAGAGACTATAAGAAGAACAGATGCCAGTAGCAATTAAAAAATATAAGTTCTTTACTAGGAAGACTGATTTTATTGGATTTATTATTAAACTAGGCCAACTTAGTATAGATCTAAAAAAGATTGAGGCTATAGTAAATTGGCAAGAACCAGAGAACGTTACGCAGTTAAGATTGTTCTTAGGGTTTTGCAATTACTATAGAAGGTTTATAGCGCAATAGTTATAGGATATTAAGCCATTTACACAGTTAACAAAAAAAGAAGAACTATGGGTATAAGGAAAGGAGTAATAAGAACTATTTAAGAGAATTAAAGAGTTGTTTACCTAGGAGCCAGTTCTTAAGATCTATTAACTAGGTCTAGAGACGGTTGTAGAAACAGATGCATTAGACTTTACACTAGGGGCATACTTTATATAGAAATATCAAGATGGATGGCACCTAGTGGCATACTACAGTTAAAAGATGACACTACTAGAGTTAAACTATAACATCTATAACAAGGAGTTATTAGGTATAGTTACAGTACTTAAAAAATAGAGAGCATTCTTATAAGGTATAGAGAAACCATTTATAGTTAAGACGGACTATAAGAACCTTATAGGATTCCTAATAACAAAGGAACTCAACTAAAGACAGGTTAGATAGGCGGAAATGCTTACAAAATACCATTTTAAAATTTAGTATACTAAAGGTATAGACAATGCATAAGTAGACGCTTTAAGTAGAAAGGCTGAACTATAAAGTAATAAAAAGCTATTAGGAGCTTTGTTGCGAAAGGATTAAGACGGATTAATTAGGTATAATTATCTAAAGATTACAGCGACTAAGGAAAGTCAGATCCATAAATCACTAGAGAGTAATTAGATATAAAAGATCTAAGAAGTATAGGCAGAGGATCTAAACTTAGAGCAATATAAAAATAAAGAAGCAACGTATATACCTAAGTCTATCGCAGAAGAATTTATTAAGGAATTCTATAAGGGAATGATATAAGGATATAACGGAGCTATAGGCTTAGTGTTAAGACTTTAAAAGGAGTATATTATTTAAGAAATCTGGGGACTAGCAAGACAAGTTATAAAAGAATATCTAAATTGCTAAAGAAATAAACTAACGAGGCATAAGCCGTACGGAGGGCTATAACCTATTAAGACACTAGGAAGACTATAGGAAGTTATATTATAGAACTTTATTGTTAAGTTACCAAAGTTAAGAGATCCTATTATAGGACAAAATTATAATATAATCTTAGTAATAGTGGACAAGCTAACAAAGTGGGGATACTTTATAGCATATACCAAAGAGATATTAGTAGAAGATGTCGCTAGAATCTATATAAAAGAAGTATTCGCAAGACACGGAGCACTAGATAAGATTATATCAGACAGAGATCTAAGATTTATAGTAGCATTTTAGGAAGTGTTTCTAGCAGAATAAGGAGTTTGCGCAGTAATATCTATAGCGTATTATCTGCAGATGGACAGATAAATGGAAAAACTAAACTAGACACTAGAGCAGTATCTAAGGCATTATATTAATCACGTATAGAATAATTGGGTATTGTTGTTACCAGTTATATAGTTTATATACAATACAACACCATAAGAAGGAATGGGGACATTACTATTTAAGGCGAATTATAGGTATAAGCTAAGAACATTGTTATCACTACATTAAGTAAAAAAGATAAGTAGCATAGCTAAGTAAAGAATGGAGACATTAATAAATCTTTATGCAAACCTTAAAGAAACAGCTAAACTAGTATAAGAACGAATAAAAAGGTACTATAATGCTAAGAGATCTAAGGGACCAGATCTTAAGGAGGGAGATAAAGTATAGCTACTATACAAAAATTTTAAGAGTTAATAACTAAGTAAGAAGTTAGACTATATTAGACTAGGACCTTTTAAAGTTAAGTAAAGAATTTTATTGGTTACATATAAGTTAAACCTACTAGCTAAAATAAAGATCTACCCTATATAATATATTACAATGCTAGAGCCAGCATACGGGAATATTAAGCCACCAGTCTATAAAGCAGACATATATAGAGGACAAGAGGAAGATAAATGGCAAGTTTCGGAGATTATTAGTTATAAGGACGTAGATGATAAAATATAGTACAAAGTAAAGTGGATAGGCTATAGTAAGACTACCTAAAAACCACTAAGCAACCTAAGAAACGCTATAGGAAAGGTAAAGGAGTATTAGAAAAAAGTAGGTTAGGTAATATTAATAAAGAAGGATTGCTAAAGAATAAGTTACCTAAGGGGGACCTAAGAGGAGCAATTGCTAAGCTACTTAGAGTTATTTCCCTTGCAGGAGGAGAGCCAGTTCTTTTGTTACCTAGCTTAGATAAACCCTATTAAATAAGTTTCCACTCCTTAGAATGGACCTTCTTACGCACTTTCTTAAGACGAAGAAGATGGGCAGAGGCCAATAGACGGGCTTTAAGGGTATGCTATTAAGCAGCTATAGCCTCCTACTCCGCTTCCCGCGAACGACAAAGCTTATCTAAGGCGCTTAAGAGCTTATTGTTAAGCTTTGCAGTGGCAGATTAAATACGAGACCCTATAATAAGTTACTTAGGGAACTTAAAGACTGTTAAGAGTTATAGAACGCGTATACTTAGTGTTAGAAATAGAGCGAACATCACAGGATAATTAAATATTTGCTTTAGTGCACTCTAAGCAAAGCAAGGGTTGTTAAGACGAGGGACTCGCCATTGCAACATATACTAACCCCACTTTTACACAATGAGAATATGGAGACGACATTATCTTACCAAGCAACAGTATGGCAGCCACGGTGCGAGCACGATGTTACGCTTATAAAGAAGAAGAAGCTTTAGGTATAATAAGCAAGGATATTAACTAGACTAGTTAAACGGATATTATACCTTTAGTAAACGACTTAGAGATATTAGGAATCTTTAAGGACAAAGATAAAAAGAAGGGAGATAGTGTTATGGACGCTTTAAGTACAATATTATAACTACTTAAAGAAGAGACAGCGGAAGCTAGTTAGTTAATATAGGCACGGTCTAGGATAGATCTGGTGGAACCATATGATAAGGAATAGTAAGCGAGTCATATAATGTTATATATAGTGTACGAAGTATACGCAGTATACGTCTATATATAATATATATAACACGTACCTTACGTACAAGAGAGGATTTCTTAGGAGTATGGTTATGTATTTAAAGGACCTTAGTCCCTACCGTGGATAGTTCTCTCCTTGTAGTAAATCTTAGAATATAATTGGAGTTAATCTGTTGGGCAACCACTCCACCAGTTATTATTATGTTATTATTTTGTTCTTACCTACGTACCTAGCCTAATAATAGAACCCACTGTAGTTCCTACTATAAGGTTCCGTTACACCTTTATATTGCAGCGGCTTTAATATATAGTTATAGGGGGGGGGATATTAGCTTCCTTCTTAAGCAGTGCTGTAGCCGTTTGCTTATATCTGCCTGTTATACTCTAAAGGTAGGCTATTTAGACCTTTTAAAGTAATTTAAGGAGCGATTTAGGGGAGCCTTTCTTAGATTCTCCAATGGCCCAAATACTAGACCTATATGTTATGGTTAGCCAGACAACTACTGTGTATAGTAGGCGTAACCTCTGGAAGCATGGACCCTATATGGAATTAATGATCCTGGATAATGTAATGTATTGTGCTTGGCCCTTATGGGCTGCTTGCGCTATATATATGCTCCACTAGAGCTTGCTATCTACCCATACTTCTAATACCCTTAGGCCCTAAACTGGTTAACCCCTAAAGCCTTAGATATAAATTATATGCTAGAGATCTGCAGATTGGTTACGTTTTCTTATAAAGTGGATTAGCTGGTATTTCTCTAGTAAGAATTGGACTCTATATTGTCTTGCCTATTCTATACAGGTGTTATAAGCTTTCTTTAATATTTTGCAATCCTCTGCGGCTATTGGCCTATATATAATTAGGTTTATGTTATTAACAAAGCCTATCCCCTAGGTTGCCCCTTCCTTAAAGGAGTTAAGTAGGTTGCCTATAAAGAAAAGGAAGAGTATAGATAAGAGGGGTAATCCTTATGGTATTTCTGTTATAACTGCAATAGGGGGGCTCTGGTATCCGCTAAAGACTAGTAATGTTTCTTTTTAACCCATAAACCCTTAAATAAATTGTATAATTTATTCTAGGAAGCCTTTTGCCCTAAGAATATATAGGAGATACTTATAGGGTATATTATTATAGGCGCCACTAATATCTAGGCTGAGCATTGATACTATAAAGTCCCTTTACATTACCTATGCAGATTTAATGGTGGCAGTGAGTAGTATAAGTGCTAATAGTATTAAGCGGTTCTTTCTTGCCCCTATTTAGCTTTATAGTAGTAGGGCGTATTTCTTAACTATATCTACTATATGGTCCGCTATTACCTTTTCTAAGATCTTGCTAAGGGTATTTTCTAAGGCAATAGGGCGGTAGTTTCCTGGGATTAAGTAATCTACTTTACCTTCTTTTTATAAGACAACCGTTGTTATAAATCTTCTAAGTTATAGGTAGTAGCCTATAGCAAAGCATACTCTGGCTATATTTGTAAACTAGGGTGCTATAAGTAGTCCATAGGTCTTTAAGGCCTTATTTAGAATCCCATTTAGTCCTAGTGCTATATTATTTAAAAGGCGGCTAATGGTTCTGGCTATTTCCTCTGTTATTATATTGCTGTTGACCCTTAGGTAAGTTACCGGTGTTTTACCTATAATATTACTGAGGTCTACTGGAGCTAGTTAGGGGAAGAACCTTTCTATAAGGATCTTTGCCTTCTTATTATTGTTATTAGTAGCCTATAACTCCCCTACTCTTTATAAAGGTAGTAGGTATAGGTCTTCTACTAGGCGCCCTGCCTTTTTCTTTACCCATTTTGCTATAGCCCAAAGGCCCTTATTATAGGGAAGGCTTAGGTTAGAAGTATGCTTATTTATAAACTATCTCTAGTTATTTCTTACTTCTTTCTTTAGGGTATTCTTTAACTAGTTTCTTATGTCTTTATATTGTCTCTCGTCTTTAGGGTTATGGCTGCTTATGTATTTCCTTCTTGCTTATTATTGACTGGCAATAAGGACCGCGTATTGTGTGGACTATATATATTGCGTATAGGGGCCTAATTTTAAAACTGGGCAGTGCTCTTCTAGCCCATTTTTAATTACTGCCTAGATCCTTTCTAGTCTTTAGTTAATTTCCTTAGGGGTAGCTAATAAGCCTTACTTATTTAGTATTGGGTGGATTTCTTCTAGGTCTTAAAGTTATTATTTAACTATATTACAGAAACTATCTATCTTAAGCTTCCTTATTATATATCTTTTACTACTTAGTTACGCCTTAATATCTAAATCTAGCTATATCTAGATAGGGATATGGTCTAAAGCAAGTGCCCATTTTTTTTTAGGGTTGCACCTTTTAAGTCTCTAGTATAGGCCTTCGTCTATAAATATAAGGTTAATTGTGTTTCTGGAGGTTCCTTATTGCCATATAATTGCTCCTAGGGGGGTGGCTAACTTAAGGCCCTAGGTGTCTATAGCTCTTAGTAGGCACTCTGCCTATTGTTTAGCAGCAATATAGATACCCCCCTACCGCGGGTAGTGGAGGTTTATGTCTCCTAGTAGAATAAACTCTGTACCTTTGGTTTTTAGCAAGCTTATTACTAATATAATATTCTCTATTTATAAGACCCCTTTAACCCTAGGGTTATATACATTAATAATTTATACTGGTCCCCTATATATCTGGATTATAATAACTGTAATATCTAGGTTAACTGCCTACTATAACTATAAGGACAGGCTGATAGCCTTGCTAATTATAAAGCACACGCGTATAGCTGCTTTTGGTTTATATAGGAGCTAGAATCCTTAGGGGCAGTATGTTAATTATGTGTAGGTATTATAGTACAGCTCTTGTATAGCAAGGATATAGTATTTCTCTGGGTCTAAACTGTCTAGTAAAGGCCTTACAAGACAGTGGTTTATATTGCCGTAGTTGTACTATATAATAGATAGGTAGTGGGCCCCCAGCAAGGGTCCTTCGCCTCTCCTTTATTCCTTACTTCTTCTATTTCTACTTTCTCTAGAATATTTAGAACTTCTGTCTCTTATGTCTATACCCTAGTTACTACTCATTTTGTATAGAGCTTTCCATTCCCGTATCTTGTGTTCCTACTAGCGCTTCTATATCTAAATCTGTTATTGTCTCTAGTTCCTCCCCTATTTTTACTAGCTGGCTATATGCCCTTTATAGGTTGGCTGTAAATGTTATATTTACCGTATTAAATCCAATTCTTAATTGTCCTGGTTTTAAGCTTACTATAGCTGTCTATAGGGGTCTTCCTATAGGGCGTCCTTTCCCTTATATCCCCTGTGACCCTTATGTCCCTATTTAGTCTAGTAATATTGCGTAGCGCCGCTTCTAGCCCGTTAAGGCTTAGGATGGCTGGCCTAGCCCCCTAGTACTAAAGGTAGGAAACGCTAGGAAGGCACCTATGTCCCCCTGGCTTATCGCCTATTGTTTCTATTTATATAACCTAGTATGCAGTTATTCCCGCAGCTGTTAAGCCCTTACCTTCTATCTCCTATATTTAATGCAGTCTTCTCTCTCCTATGCCTTATGTGTGCTTTGGTAGCAGTTTATGCATTTTATTTAGTCTTAATTTAAGCAGTGTCTTGTATTATAGGGGCCTACACAGTAGCCGTAGCACACCTGTGCTGCGTATGTGGATTAGGTATATCCCCATTATACGCAGCAGTAGCATTATTCTAGGCATAGTCTGTAGTTATAGAGCCTTACGTTATATATAAAGCCATTTATAATTATTCCTTTTTAAATAAGGAGTTTTTGCATTCCTAGTATATATATGCTGACAATAAGGGAGCTATGCGTTTAACTAGCGTCTCCTTAGTAAGTCTCTAGCAACCCTTATATCCTCTTATTATTCTTATTATTTACTTAGTTTACATTTTCCTATTAAAGCTATTAGATTTAGGTGATCTCAAATCCTAGTATAAGGCGTTCCATTTGTCTTACTATCTCTTATATAATTGCTGTATTGTCCACCTAACATCCCTTTTCTACCCTAAGGCTTATAGGAACTACTAGGACTTTAACTAGGTAATCCTTACGGAGTACTTTTATGCCAATACATTCTCCTAGCCTATCCCCTACCCTTACGGCTCATTCCTTTACCTATTAGTCCTTTAGGGTGACTCTAATATCTCCACTTCTAAGGTGTTAGACTGCAATAGTGTTATAGACCTCTTTACGGATCTTTATAAGGACTTCTATTTCTAATTGTCCCCTAAGCCCCTCTGCTTTTTCCGTGTTTGGTTATATTATAATTATATACCCAGTTATTGTTTTAAGGGGGGTAGGTTCCCTATGCTATAGAAGCGCAGCTATAGTAGCCTAGGTGCGGTTCGCCGGTAAGGGGGGTTTTTATTTATTTTTAATTTTGCTTAGCCGTTAGAGAATTTAATTAAGGGTTTACTAGAGGGGCGCTTAAGGTTTACTAGACTGGCGGAGCCATTCTGCTAGCTGCATTAGATTGTTATAGCTAACGGTTACTCCCCCACAATTCTAGATACTAGACATGTTTAGTAGGCTTTATATTTTGTCAGATACCTTCTTAATAAAGGTATTTCCGCTTTATAGTGTGGTATTCGCCTGTCTTTATTATAGAGGGCCATTACTAGGCATGGTTCTGGCGGTCGCGCGCAAGTGCGAACCACCGTCATTCGACGTGTGCCTCCCCTGCGATATATGCATCTTAGGGGGATTCTCTGGGTGTTTTTCAGGGTTCTTTTAGTTGGTTTTAGTCTTTTTGGGCCAGGTGCAGCAAGAGCTCCAGAACGCTTGCTATAGAGTATATATAAGAGTCTAGTGGCTGTAATATAGGCAGGCGATTAATTAGTAAGTTTATAGTATTTAGTTAGCTTTATCTAAGCTATATTAATATTATAGCGGAAGTAAGGCTCTGGGTAATGCTTATATTATACTTTAAAGCGCTTAAGTTAATCAAGCAGATACTTAAAAGTAGGAAGGACCTCCTATAAAGATCCAAATTTGCCTATATTAATAAGTAGTAATAAAAACAAATAACATTAATTATATAAACCTTCCTTTAAGCGTCCTTCTAGTCGCTTTGTAGCAATCCAAAGCGGCTTTAAAATAGCTAGATATTTAGTTAATATAGCCCAGTTATCCTTAGAAAGGTAATTGCTGACAATTTTAGGCTTTATACAAACCCTCTAAGGTGGATTTTATATACTACCTGCAGTAACCTTAGTCTAATATAGCGTCTACTTAAGGACTTTGTCGCCAATAAGGCGATTAATAGAATTTCAAATTTGTATTACGCGTTTAATTGCTAACTCTATAGAGTTCCAACAAGTCTCTACTAGCTTAATTGGAAGGAGCTTAGTGTTAGCTTACGGAGCGTTGTCTCTGCTTATTACCACAAGCTCTTAATCTTAAAGCTTAAGGAGCTTCTTAATGCGTTGCTTAGAGTTAAATATCTAAAAGATAATATTGCGAAGCTTGCCTACTGGACCAATCTTCCTCTAGGTAAGTATCTAGCGGAGGACCTTATTTTTATCCTCTTCTTCCTCCTCTAGAGCGCTTAAATTTGCGCCAAAAAGCAGTATATAAGCAATAAGGTTAATAATATGGCCCATACACTAAAGGTGATAATGTAGCGGATTAAATCCGAATTTAATAAAGAGGTCGTTAATATAGGTGTTATTATTGCCCGCATTATCCGCTATAAAGTAGCCTATCTGTTACTTACTAATTCCAAACTCTATAAGGATCTTCTTAACGTTGGCCGTAATATTAACTCCGGTATATCATTCTTCTTGAGGAGGTAGGGCAAGGAGGAAGAAGTAGTGCTAGTTTTTAGCGTCTATAAAATATACAACAAGTCCTTTATATAAAAGTTAGTGACTGCTATAATAGAGGCTATAAAGCTAAGCTTACTAAGTAGAGAGAGGTAATTGCGAGACATCTAAAGATTAAATAATAGATAAATCTTACCTGGTGCTCTACAGAGTAGAGCAGTAACAACTTCCTCATATTAATTAAACTTAGCAATTATTAACTCTCGCATTATTATATAAGTAGGCAGAAGGCCTGTAGTTAGTATTGCTTAATTAGCATACCCTATAAGATTGTAAAATATGCTGCTCTTAAGTTTATAAAATGTAATATTGTCGCGTATAACCCATTAAATTAGAAGCTAAGTAAACCAATTTAAATTAAGACTCTGGATAATTATATTTATTTAGGCTTAATCTTCTAGCTTATTGGCTTAAAGTTACAGTTATTTAAAGACTGTTTACGTTTACTTTACCTTTTCTATAAGGGTGTTGCTAATATTGTGTTCTTCCTGTATATGCCTAGTATAATTGGCGGTGCCTATATCTAAATATATATGTTGAGTATAAGCCTTCTTCTTATGGCAGATCTTGCAGAGCTAGTACCGTTTGCCTATTTTACTATGCTTAATGTTATATCCATGCTTCTATATAGGCCCGTGACGCCTTCCCACTGTTAAATAAGGAAGATGGTAGCTAAGGAGGCGCTTCTAGTTAACATCTGCATAGGGCTCTGGCTTAAATTTAGGAGTAGACGCGTCGTTATTGCCATTTAAGCTGTGATTTAAAGCGCGCTAGAGGTTGGTAGGTGCGGTAGGATTAGAATAAGCTATAGAGAGTATAGAGGTATTTGTTTGGCTATTATCTAACATGTTAGAAGACATAGTGGTGGTATAATTGGTAGAGCTGATAAGCAAATCTAAACCAGAGGAGAAACTCTCCTTTAACTACCTAGACTCTAGATGCAATATAATAATGTAAACAGCAGGTAATACTCGGATAAACTATTTTAGTAAGGGCTACTAAGAAAATTAAGTTTGGAATATTACTATATATTAACCAATTTAATTTAACTACAACTTCTATATTGATTGAGTTGCCAAGCCAGTGAGCTCTTAATTGGTTGAATTGATTGAGGCTTGGCAATCAATTCAATTTAATATTGAAACCTCATTGATTGATTTGCAACCCTGAAAATCTCCCTCATCTTCTACCCTAATTGCCTTAATATTATCAATATCCTTAAAGGCAGCGTAAGCGTCGTCGTTGCTATTATTCTCATCATCCGAATCTAGCTCAATCGGCTCACTTAGCTCCGCCGGAGTGTCATCCGCTGCTGCTGCTGGCCGAACCGACAGATATTGTTCCATTCTGGAGGGAGCCAAATACAACACCACAATGGTAAGTGTAGATGTGGATGAGTAACAGCAAAAGCGACGGCAGCAGCAGAAGAGTAAGCGGGCGTCCTAGATTCTATGGCTAATACACTACTTACCAGACAACGAGTCAACGATAGACCCGTCAGAGTTGCCGATTAGCTTTGTATCGTGCACTGACTCCTTAGCGCTCTATTCCTTCTCAGCCTCACTCCGAATTGGGTATAGATCTGGAGCTCCAAGAGCCAAATCAACCTCAGATCCACTCCAATCCACCAATCAAAAGCCCGACTCCAAATCCACATCAAGCTCCAATCCGCCTGGAGCTCCAAATAGACTCCGCTCCAACAAGATCACTGAGTTCCATCTGTCAAAATAAATATATCAATGGCTACATAATGATAGTAACATCTATCTCAGTACTACATGGAATCAGTTTCTACGGTCGATTCAACACTTTATTTAGCTCGTACTGTTCAGAACCTCAGTCTTCTATCACCTATGCCCTCTCGAAGCCTCATTCGGCTTTAGCATGTATCTGCTGGATTAGAGTTGAGTGTGGCAACCGGGTCTGTCTACAAATTCAGGAGAAACCCAAATATGGATCAGCTAATGCAGAAATTCGTAACATCCTAGTCCGTGTATGAAGCAGACTGGCACGTCATAAACCAGCACAGCAGGACTGTTTCTGGAAACGAACCAGTGATGGCTCAAGTTTTAGTACATACATAGAAACAATGAAAGTCTAATTTCTTCTCTCATACCCCCTCCGTGGCCTTCCTTACCTTAATACCACAGCGCTTGATTCCACAGCAACGTCCTCTTCGTCGCCAGGTCATCGGTACTCAGATAAAAAGTATCATTGAACACCAGTTAGGTCCCCGGACTAGGCAGAAGAGTTGTGGAGTTCACGTTTACCAAGGCGGTAGATTCTGTCGAGTTCCCGGCTGAGTTGTATTTAGGCCAGTACAGCTTGTCGCTGCTCCACTTCGTATTCGGATTTCCGGTCAGAACGAACGACATTAGGTACTTCTGCATCATGACCTGCGGAGACGAGTCAATGGTGTTATTATGGAGTAAAAAATGATAAATTTGAGAGGGGATATGGAATGCTTGAACGACAGTACGTACAGCGATGGTTGCGTTGACGGAGGTACTGCCGCCGCCCGTACCACCGCCTGGCGGACCGGTAGTGGAGTTTGAGCTTGAGTTTGAGCTTGAGTTTCCGGCGCCTCCTGTGGAGATGGTTGAGGAGGAGAGTGTGTATGTGCTATACCCTGTTTATCATTACGGTTAGCTAAGACCCGGTTTATTGGCTGAAAAATGGAGAGGCTAAAAGCAGAGGTCCTTACAGTAATAGCTCTGGTCCGTCCCATGAGTGGCAGAGCCCAACGCGACCATAGCATTCCATGTATTGTTGTCAAGAGCCTGAGTAACTGCCAAATTGTGTGCAACCAGATCGAACGACTGTTTCATGTCGGAGAAGCGCAAGCCTGGGCTGGAGTAATCGGACTCGGGTACAGTTCCAGAAGCTCATTGATAATGTCATCGGTGATGGCCGGGAAGAAAATTCGCAGGTACGTGGAAACATCCTCCGTGGTGTTGACGCCTGACCATGCCGCGCTGTTGGCTTCGTGCTGCTCGTGAGTGATAACTAGAGGCCCGCTGAAGTTAAACTGTTTTTGGTAGAGGTTGGCTTCGTCTGATCATCTACTATTAGACAGCTTGATCGCAAGACAAAAGAGCTAGATTAGGACCTTACAGGTGTCGGCTACAAAGTCACCATCAACGCGGGGCTGGAACTGGTAGGTGTACATGTCGACAACGTCGGTAGCTGCGTTAGCCAGAGTGGTGAAATTTACTTTGCGCATGCAGTCTAAATGGCCACCGTCACAGCTGACTGCGGCGGAGACGTTCTGCCAGAATTGCTGGACATTAAATTACGTTAGGTAAGCTACTTTCAGAGATATTTTGTGCAGTAAGGATCTTACCTCTGCATGATGGTGGCCGGCGCCCGGCACGAATCCTGGAGACATGACATATGCACGGTCGAAGAGCTGCTCTGCATGGCCGGCAAATCGCTTGGAAAACGCGTTAGCGAGGGCCTTTACCAAACCCCGGAGGGGGATGACATACAGTCAATTGAAATAAGGTTTGAGAAGCTCCTGCAGAAAAGCCAACGGCGGTAATCTGATCAGGATCACCACCAAACGCATTGATGTACTTTTTGGTCCACTGGAAAGCATGCTGTACATCCCAAAGGGCTGTGTTAGATGTCCCGCCTATGCTCATAAACGTAAGCTCACTGATGGTCTGAAATGACCAGGCTGGGCGTACCTTCGTGCGAAAATGTAGGGCCGTTGGCCAGGCCAGTCATACCGAGTCTGTAATTGTACGCAACAAAGACAAACTCAGTGCTTAGATTAAACAGACCTTCGGGGGTGTTTTGCGATTTGCTACCGCCAGTGAATCCGCCTCCATAAGTCCAAACCATAACCGGGAGTTTCTTTCCTTGGCTGTTTGCAGGCGCCCAGATGTCCATGTAGAGGCAGTCCTCCGAGGAAGCGCAATCGACATCTTCATCGGCCAAGGAGCCATTATTGACAACCGTCTCTACTGGTGGCCATTGAGGTTTCGCCCAACGGAGGTCGCCGGTGGGTACTGCAGCAAAGCGGACATTTTGGTATTTGTAAAACCCAATGGAAGCATTCCCAGCTGCAGCGACGACAGTGCAGTAGTCGAGGGTGACGGAGGGCGTTGATGAGCTTGACACTGTCGTAGGTGTGTGGGTCTGAGGCCTGGCGGACACCATAGAAGCTGCCAGCGGCAGCAGAAGCGCAGCGTGCCACCGCATCTTTCCAAGCAAGCGATTGTAAAGGTTAAAAAAGGAAATTGAAATGATGTGGCTGGTGCAGAAGGAAACAAACCGAAAGGAATGACAATCACTTGAGTATAAATACTACGCGTTTGAAGAACTAGGAATGTGCCATCCCAGCGGCCCGGGTGACGTACTTTTCAAGGCGAAGCATTGTGCTTAGTGGCAAAGGAAAACAGACATTTGGATAGAGATCCGTGTAACGAACAGGGAGTTTTGAGTGCATTGAACGACTATCCTCATATTGTGGACGGTGATTACGTACTGTGGTGGGAAATTGAGCTTGTGGAATTATCCTCAGTACCTGGCTATGCAGAAAGCGCTGACGCGGCTCTAGCAGGGCGGAAAGTGTATAAATAGTAATTCATAGTAGGAAACCAAGAGATTTTGTTTCTCCGATGCCTGTAGAAGATACGGTTAAGAATGTCTTCCCATGACCCTCTATCACAGCGCAAAAGTGTTTTGAGCGTGAGACATGTCACTGTTGGGAAGATGTTCTCGAATAGGCAAGGATGAAGGGATCTGGAACTTCAAAGCGTAGGCGGTATTTTGCCTGGTTGAACGGTTTTGCGATACATAGATTTCACCTGGCACTCCTGCGTACGTACCCATGACGAATTCACGAGTACTATCTGGGTTTAGTATACGGGGCATGTTCACAAATTGTGGAAGAACATCGGGAAGCTGGAGGTGGAGCGGTGGGGCATGTGGGGACGCTTGACGAAGTGCCGACATCTCCATCTGCCGACATCTCCATCAACAACTTCGAATCTGCATCCACTGCTCCAAACTCTGTCGAATTCTAATGTCTCCATTGCAATTTTTCTAGCTCCTCGATAATACACCCTCTGTATCAAGCACAGTTTTCGTAACTCATGAACTAAATGCAACGCATCACGCTTCTCGCGTTCTTTCGTGAGCAACGTCCCCTCCAACACCAATGAAACTAAAGGAGCGAGCGCAATATTTCAAAGCAGAGCGGCAGCAACCTCATGCTCTTCAATTATCGCCTCTTCCCCCCTTTTTGCTCACGCGTATTGAGCGTGGTTTATGCTGGCTTCGGAGGCATTGTGTGGTGGAGAGGCGCAAAGCGGAGGCAAAAAAGGGGGTCGTGATGTCGTCCGGTCAAATAAAGACTGTGACTTAGCTTGGAAGCATCGCTCGGACGGATGGCTAGACTAATCTTGCCATATAGAAGAATTAGGTCAGAGTGCAATATCCCTTAATCCGTTGGGGTCCTTAGAGAATTTGCGACTGGATTTGATTGGGCACTTGCATTGAACCGGGTTCTCTGATTAGCTGGTCCCTTATCGATAACCGTGGGACCCAAATCAACGGGTCAAGGGATAATATGGTCAACTCATAGGGCTATTTAACTTCGAGTGAGTCGGGCTAGTTTACTTCGATGGATGCTTTGGCCTAGCCGCGATGCTTAGCGAGACGGTTTAGACGCTAGACTTCGAGTGATCTCAACCTTGAGAGGCCGGCGCCGGTATGCTTCTCCCTTCAACATAGATGCTGCATTCCCCTCGTGAGCACCTTCCGACCAATCTTGGTATTTGCAGAGTGCCGGAGAGACGACTATATCGACTTTCCCGCTAGACACCCGGCGAGTTCTAACATTTCATGGTTTTGAAATGAAATCCCTAACCCGTGAGTAGGCACAGTCCTCCGATAGTGACCCTGGGCAGAGTACTCGAGGACAATATACACCTGCAACGGCCATCAGCTCTATGATAATGCCGGAGGAGCCAGAGAATATGATACTCGTCATAAGAATGACAAGCTCAGGGAAAAGTCATTTCATCAATATGTTAGCCCCATGGAATGAAATCAGGGAGGGGCATAAGCTAAGATCAGGTCAGATCCTGAAGCGAACGAATGGTTAGCCAAGCTGATAGGTTCTAGAAACAAAGCACCACTTAGCTGTCAAAATACATATAGGCTCAAACAGCGTAATTGACGTTGACGCTCCAGGTTTCGGCAATGACCCACAAGATGACGGACAAACGCTAAATGCGATAGCCCGCCTTTTGTCCTACCATTAACCCTACTATTAACCTACCTCGAAGATACAATCGCCCGTTCCCTTATTGCACGATATAAATTACGAATTCGCCTTAAGGCAATCATATTCCTCTACCGAGCCAACAATGATCGCATCAGCAGGTCGGGGCCCCATTATCTCAATATCTTTCATGCAATATAGGGAGGTTAATGCTCTTCCAAGCGTCGCTCTTATTCGCACAATGTGGACCAAGGTAAATTTATGGGGAAGACCTAAGGCGGGATGTGAGCTGCGGTAAGATATCTGGAATAAAATGTGTTGAATGAGTCCTATATGTTTCAATACAACGGAACCTCCGAGATGGTAGAGATAATAAAAGGCTAGCTTTTGGCAAAGCCCGAAATCGTCCTTAAGATACAACTGGAGCTCGTGGACAAACAGAGACCAAAATGCTAATGCAATTTCAGTAAGCGAGGCGCTAAGCCCCAGTGGCCCTGTGACTCTTGGTATTGTGTTGACCTCGTACTATTTCCTATACATCCACCCGGGTGACGTTTGTGAACTCGGTCCTGCCACACTCATCAAGTCTAAGTTGCCATTGATATGTCCACAACAAAGACCTTTTTAATTATGATCTCTATTCTAGAGGGCTAGATTAAAATCTCTACTGTTATATTCGCGACTTTTCTTAATTAATTTTAGTTGTGTTTTGATCGTGCAGGCTGATTGCCAATTTCTGCCTTGCTGCCTTGACTGAACTCACAAGCATCACCCAGGTGTATCATAATATTTTCTCATTTGATCTCAATTAGACTTTAGAATGAAATTTCATTACAGCAAGAAAATATACATGACCGACTTGCTTCTATTGATATATTATAAACTATTCGCAATTATACGCACCTCTGCTAACATGTTGCCGCGTCCCCGCACTTTAAATGCAGATCAAGTGCAATCAACATCATTGCATTTGATGCTATTTTATGTTCTAAGACAGGTTATTCCCTCCCTAACATGATTTTCTTCTTTAGGAGCATGTGCGGCATTTTGGAGAGTCAAAATAACTTTCGAAGCACTATTCCAGTTTTGTTATTGGCCATCAACCAAATACCATTCTGAGAATGTCCAGCATTCACATCGTCCAATCTACAGATATTACCCTACAAGAACTCTGCCAGCTCAAGTCCCACGCGCCATACCACTGATATCAAGATGAGTCGCAGTCATCTCTCCCAACCCATCACCCTCCATCGCCATCATGACCTGCCGCATAGCAGTGCTGCTCTGGCCCGCCGGTCCACGACCATAGACCTGCTCGCCAAACATCCTCAGCTGCATCGGGAACTTGGAGTCGTCATAGTGCTCTTGCACGTCGCTCTTTTCGATGGCACAAGACAGCGAGCTCCACCCGCTCTCCTGCATGCCCACCGCTACGCACTCGGAAGATTTCTGCGCTGACCACCAGGGCGGAAGCAAGCCCGGCCTGCTTTCGGCGAGGCGCAGGAAGCGTCGAAATCCCGCGAGGCCGTTGCCGGCACCGCTGTAGATGCTGTCGTCGGTGACCTTGCCTTCGAGATTGAAATCATCCGCCATTCGAAAGCGGTAGGTGTCGATGAGGAGTTTGTACACGTCTTGCTCCGGGCGGTCATGCAGCCAGGCTTTGGCGTCGAGACGGTGGAAGGGCTTGTCGAAGGCACCAGAGAGACCTTTTGCAGGATTCCCGGCATTTGCTCCAGAGGAACGGGGGTTGTTGGAAGTGGAGGTAGTGGAGGCGGCGGCGTCAGCGGCGTTTTTGGCACAGACCTTTTTGTGGGTCTTCCAGTCTGCCTTTTGGCATTCGCGGGAGCAGTAACGGGTTGTTTGGCATTTGGCGCAGCATTTGAGTTGGACGCCAGTGTCCGAGTCTGTTTTGGTGCAAGAAGCACAGGATGGTTGTGTGTCAGGTGTATCCGTCATCGTCGTTGTTATGGTATGGAGATGGGATTCTGCGTATGACAAGGGCTGGGACCAAGTATGTTAATGATGTGGCTTAGCCTTCAGTAGGGGATGGTTTAAGAGAGAGGATGGTCGGAGAATATGTTGGTTTTTGGGGTCTTACGCACGGTCTGCGCACGTTCATTCCATGGCAAATAAGAACGTGAATGAGCAAGTACGGTGTAACATGTGGCTGGGCTAATGACAGGCGGCAGCCGCGTCGTCATCAAGACCGTGGGGAAGAAGACTTTAGGGCTCGGTATGACTGACGTACCCTCGGTATAGTCATTTTCATATCACCTCTAAAATTAATATTTCTCCAATACCATCATTAACCTACTAACTTCGAGGACTAATCGAGATACAATTGCTTGCTGCTCCATTTAGTCATATGTGCATCTAGAGGGAACATTATGGCGAGGACCAGATATCCCTTCACCCTAAAGCAAACATCCCACCATACCATCCATACGCCCTATTCAATCTCCTCCCATGTCTCCTCGCTGTCGTAAATGGGATCTTACCACTCGGATGTGGTTCATGGAACTGAATACTACGTTCCACATCCAATCTAGTGGGAGTGAATTGCCAAACAGATCCATACAGTTTCTCAGCCGTAAAGCCTGTGGAGCTCATAGCATGGAGAAAGTCTCCCCACGCCACCTCTCCAGGCTGAGAGGACATCGAAGGGGTGAAAAATAGGGTTTTGAAAGTCTTCAGCGCGCGATTATCCACAGTGAATGTCGGCTGGGTATCCGGCCTGTGCCGATCGAGAGGCTCTGTTTCGGGAGTAGTCTCGACTGATTGTGCAGCTCCACGGGTCTTTACCTTGGCCTTCGGTACTGAAAGTTTTTCTCGGTTGATGGTCCGCTCTGTACTTTGTTCCAGCTGGAAGTAGAGCTCAGAGAGAGGCTTTCTTGGGATACTAATATCTGGTGCTGCTGTCCCGGGCTTCGGTACCTTCGCCGGTTCAATCCATTCCGGCGTTCTCTGAAGCACTCGTTGAGAAAGGAGTTTTTGGAGACGGGAAGATATAGAGCTCTTGCTCATCAATTCACGGTCTACTGCTCGCCAGAAAGCATCCAGATTTTCCTCCGCTTGCATCATCGCTTCGGTATTCTCGCGGGTTCTGCGTTTTTCAACCGGATAGTAGAATCTGCCTCCTGAGGGGGTACCAAGCGAAGTAATTGAGCCTCCAAATTTGGTACGCACATATGCCTCAATAAGTTTCTGCGTTTTTAAGTAGTCCCTATTTAATTCATCTTCTCTGGTCGCCATCCCAGTCCCAAAAGTTGCAGCCCAAGGGTGATATAGCTCAATCTGGTGTATACACTGCGAGAAAACCGATAGATCGGAGATTTTATCCGTGACCCAAGGCGAAATGAACTCTTTCGCCTCTGCGTCACTTTCCATCATCCTCCCGAGCTCGTCTATGAGCGTGTTCAGGCCAACAAGATGAAGTTGATGCTCATCAAACATTGTCATAAATATCCATGTCAATTCATCCCTGGTTTGGTCCTTTGATAACCCGGCCCGCTTGGTAATTTGAATTATCGTATTCGTTGGATCCTGCGGTAAGCGCACGAAGTAGGGGCGCATAGGCGGGGAAGCAACAAACCCGGTCTTTAAAGTGTTGATAGGCCCTTTTGAGAACTGCCGCAAATGGTGATCGAGCCTGTAGAATGCAAATGCATATTCTTCTGGTAAATCCTTTTCCGGCGAGATGCTGTCCGCATATTTCTCTTTTAATCGCTGTAGGGTGACGACCTGCTCGTGAATAGAACCCCAAACTTCTATAGAAACCAGCGCCGATACTATGGAATTTCCCATCACACGTTCCCAGAAGATCCGCTCTTGTGTTGGGCTGTTGAATACCGGGTGTTTGTGGCGTTGCGTATCAGGCAGACACTCCTGCCTATGTTCCTTCCAATCGAGAACGGTCTCGGTGAAGTAGCCAGGATCTTCCCGCAAAGTCCACACGTGATCCTCTGCGGCTGAGAGCTTTGCTGCCACCAGTGACTCCAGACGCTTTAAGTCTAAGTTTGCTGGTAGACGATATGGGGCTTCTGCGGCAGTTATAGCAAGCGAAGCCAGGCCAGCTTCATTGCTTGATACGGAGGGAGGTTCCGGTGCAATTGAAACGGTTGGATCTGCCAATGTCTTTTCCGAGATGTCATGGAGGATGGCTTTGCAGCAATCAACAAGAAATATATACAAGCGCTCCTGAATCTCGAGGATAAAAAGGCCTTCTCCAGGATTGGCTCCGCGTTGTGATGAGAGCCAATGGAAGGCTTCGGGATGGTCACTCCAAGCAACAAGCTCTCCATATGTTTCAGGGGTATCTCTTCCTGTAAACATCATGACATGTTCGTTAAGAAAAGCTGGGACAAGAGCACTAGTAACGCGTCCGAAGCGACAAGCATTCAAATCAGCTTGGGCAAAGGCATCAGGTTTATTGCGGCCCCTAGAATTGAGGAGGAGAAGAAACAGCACTTTGGACTTAAGGAGATCTTCAAGATTTATATAAGGCCACATATACGCTTCTCGTCTCGAATCTCCTATCTGTCCTGCTGGCTTCGTCTTGAAGGCGGCAAAATCCGGGCGGTGTGAAAGGGACATTTTTGGCCATGCACCAATAAGGATCTTCTTGCGCTGCTCTTTCGTTTTCTTAATCCATCGCTTCTGAATTGTCGCTTCATACCTCTCGGTGATGTCGCTGAGTAATTTCCAATTGCCGAGAACCTTTTCAGATAAGACGCGGGCCTTTGAACGAACTTCCTGCGGCATTGGAAACGAAGAAGGCATTGGGAGTCCTCCCGGACCCCCAGCTCCCAGACGCTCAAAAAAGGCTTTTGGATCTGTAGGTAGCGCGTCGTCCAGCTCATTGTCTAGACTGTCGTACGCTGGATCATTCATAATATGATCCAACACCTGTCGGCCGTACCTTAAATCCATCTTGTGTTGGTAGATGCTAATCAACAAATCCTTGAAAGAATGAAAGTCGGGAACGTGTTACGGCGTGAAAGATGGGGAAAATGTGGGCCTACACCGCTCTTGTAGCTGTGACCAAATGAAATTGGGCGACACCGAGCAACTTCATCTAAAATGCTGAGAAAAAAACAACTACGGTAACCGCAGCGGCCCTAAGAGCCACAGTCTATTCAAGGATAGAGGGATGAAAATGTAACTAAGAATGAGCGAACATTGCTCGAGCAGTGTGAAGACAGCAGGACGAAGTTCAAGCAAACAGCGCGCTACGCCTGAGAATAATACTGTCGTTAACGCGACGTGCATCACCTCCCCATTAAAATATTACACCCCCCACCCCCACAACTCCACTAATACAGCTCTAATTAATATATACAAAGGCTTAGTTAAAAGCTATGAAATAAACCCTTATTTATAAAATATAAAAGTTATCCCTTAACCCGTCGATTATGGCGCAATGTTATCGATAAGGCTGCGGCCAATGAAGAGCCCTAGATTAATGGCCGTGATGAGGAAATTATGCACAGACCATTATCTTATCGATAAGGTAGGACGCCAGCGGGTTAAGGGATATTAGTGGGGCTATCCCTTGGCCCGCCAACGAGAAGGCCAGTGTACGAATACCAGAATCAAATCTACGCGTGTATCTATACAGAATTTGTTACGGACCTTATATCAGCAGTAGTACGACTACTATGGAGGACATGAACGGGTTAACTAGTAGTGACAGCGCGGGAGGCGTTGGAACAGATCTAACCATAGGACGAGGGGTAGCCGAGTCACATAATAAATCACGGGGTCACCGTTGCAGGGGGTTTTCCAGCACGCCCCTAGATTCTATTGATCCTATTGGCTAAGCCTTATTGACAACGTGTGGACGAATTTCACCGTTGCGGGGGATAGCTGATCCTGCGCCCGCATTTTAGGGCGGTGTTCTATCTTCGGCTGGTCATTTGTGGACTAGCGAATTCGATTGGATGAACATCACCACGAGCGCCCTCCTTGAAGGGCGTCAACTCGTCCACAAACCCGGCTCACATGCCGGCAAACCCTTTATGAAGTCAGTCTTTGCCGTACGTCTTCTCGGGAAATGGGAACGGTCTTCCTCTAAATCTCACCCAGCTTATTTCTGTTCCATTAACCTTTCTACTGTACTTCTGCCAAAGAACCTAGCCGCACTACTGAGCCAACCTTATCTATCGACTAGCCTTCATCCCTTTTTACCGTCGACACATTCTGCTCCCATTTCGTTATGGCCTACAGCAACCCATACCAAACAATGCCGCCCTTTAGCCTCGTCTCCCAACAGCAAAATGAACCTCTTACGATCGGTGTATCTACATCGTGCACTGGGCCGTGTTATGTCTTCAATCTACCCGATCAAGAGGGTGACCTTCATATTGCCAACCGTCCACCCGCTTCTGCATCTTTGCCACCGCACATTAACTTCCGTTATCCAGAGCAGGCACTTTCCGAAATCGTTGAGACCATAGACTACGGAAACAAAAATTGGACGGCTCAAGGCGGGGTAAGGAGGAAACTAGTGGTTCTATTCATGTCAATGAGGCTAACAAGTGAAACTTGTAGATGTCGAAGAATTTTCTCGATCCCCTACAATTCTGCATTGACTCTTCCCTCGCGTAAGTGATAGTCGGGATAGGAAAAGTATAAAGTACCGCGCAACTGACAGAGCCTGGATGGGGGGTGAATATTACATCCCAATGGTTTTACGGTTTCCTTCATCCTCTACTGGGAGTCCGGACACAGGTTCGCCTCCTCCGAAAAAGCTCCTCCAAAATAGGCTCGTGTGTGCGTCCCCATGGCGAGGCGAGCTGGCGTTCTGGTCTGTGTCCCCTCCCCCGGCTGAGCTGCTGTAGCAATGGCTCCGGCCAGCATGAGCGAGTAGGCCGGGTATAATCCTGATCCAGCTGCTGTAGCAATGACTTCGGTCAGCATAGGCCGGGAAGGTCAGGCTTATACGGATTTAAACTTCGAATGAGTTCGCGGCATCTGGGCAATATTGCCTCCCATCTATAGGCACTTTTTAGGTCACAAACATACTCCTCCCCAAGTTGTTCCTCAAGCCTCAACGGATTCTGCGCGCCGGAAGAACGACTAGGCCAAGTCCTGGCTGACTGGTTGCAGTTGACCGGTATTCTCGGTGTTGGAGCCTATGGAGTTGTATACACAGCTGTGGACATCCAGACAAACATTTCCTACACCGTGAAGGCCCTTAACAAGCTAGGCTTAGAGCCACAGCGGGGGGGGTTCCAACAACGGGAAATCGAGCTGCACCACCAAGCCAGTGTCCACCCAAATGTTGTTTCCTTGGTAAAGACCATGGATTCTCCTGATTGCACGTATATGGTCATTGAGTATTGCCCTGAGGGCGATCTCTTTTCTAATATTACCAAACGAGGAAAGTACATCGGTAATGATGCTCTTGCCAGGAGGGCTTTTCTCCAAATCCTTAAGGCCGTTGAATATTGTCATTCCATTGGAATCTACCATAGGGATCTAAGGCCTGAGAATATCCTGGTGACAGACCAAGGAATGACCGTTAAACTGGCCGAATTTGGACTTGCTACAGATGACCATATTACCTCTGATTTTGGATGTGGCTCAACTTTCTATATGTCGCCAGGTAACTTTTTTTTTAGTCCAGAGTTTATTTCATTTAAGTCAGAAACTAACTCTATTATTCTTCTTGCAGAGTGTCAAACTTTGTCTCCTAAGGCCTACTCCTGCTTTGCATCAGCGCCAAATGATGTATGGTCAATGGGTGTTATCTTGGTTAACCTAACCTGTGGTCGTAATCCGTGGAAGCAAGCATCCTTTGAGGATACCGCTTTTCAGGCGTACATAAAGGACCCGAAGTTTTTGGGGTCTATCCTTCCTTTGTCCGCGGAGCTTGACTCTATTCTCAGATGTATTTTTGAATACAACCCTGCCAAGAGGATCACCATTCCCGGGTTGAGGGAGTTGATTCTGAGATGCCCGAGGTTCACCACCAGGTCAGCAGCGCCAGCACCACTGCCTCTTACAGCCCCTCTAAACCCGCACTCCGGGCTTGAAGATTTTGGACTCTCTTGTTTACCCGAGGATTCAGCCGTATATGAGTACAGTCTAGGCGGGCAGAACATCAAATTACGCGGAGTCTTGGAACAGGGGAACATTCCCTTGGAAGAGATGGCGTTTGCCATGCATGATCCCGCCAAGTCCCATTTGTGTTCCACGCTTGCCTCGGGCGTTGGTGCTGACCCCTTGCTAGGAGATCAACCGATCACAGGAGACGTCCCAATCCAGGAGGTGGCCTTCCGAGTTCTGGGAAAAAAGGTATTCCAGTGCACATATCGTGGATGCGGAACCCGCTTTACGAGGCTATCAGACCTCCGTCGGCACCACACTAACAAGCATCATTCTAATTTCCTTTATCTATGCCAATTTGCTAACTGCAAAAGGGGAAGACGAGGTTTCTCGAGGAAGGACAAACGAGATGATCATGAAAGGAAGGTGCATGAGGCCTTATGAGGGGTATTTCAATCTAGCCCTAAATCTGGCCATTTAAAAGGATGAAGTCTGTATTTGGCCCTGGTGTATCAGTTTAGAGAAAGCGTATTCTATTTCGTTCTGGTTGACTGCCTGGCTTACGACGGTGTTATTAATGTCTCTTTTTTCAAATAAGGTAAACTGGGTTTCGTTAACGTTATATATAGGTTCGAAGCTCTACTATCAGAAGAAATGGATCTGTTTACTCAGCCGGCTAAAATAATAAGCTTCTCTCTCTATTATTTCGTCAGTTAGATTTTATATTAGCTTATATTCTTAAGTTACAAACACTTCGCATCCTGAACTAGCTAGAAGCTATTTATTCCTTATAGTTGCCGATACAAGTAGTGCTTGTAGTAATAGCGGTACCCACAAATAGGCATACTCGCTACTAGAGATTTTCAGGGTAGGCGCTTTAATAATACTACTATATACTATATAACTATAATAAAGGAGAACTAGAAGTTTAATACCTTTTTAGCCCGTATATATAGCTGAAAGAACCTCTTCTATATTACCCTTTTATTAATCCTAATTAACAGGTAGACTTTTGGTTCTTATATCTCCCTACCTACCTATAAGTAAAGCTCTTCCGCCAGAACTTTATTATATAGGTAGTCACAGACCAAAACTCCCCTTAGCGAAATCTAACTCAGTTAGTCAGCATCGCCGCTATACTTAAGCGCTAAGCACCCTCGACTCACCCGCTGCTCAGGCTGCTCACCCTCTTGCTTAGGTCATACTTAGGCTGCTTAGTTACGTTACTGCTCCTCCATCTTATTAACCAATTATGCCTTAAAAGTGCTACGTCCTTACTATACAAATTAACAACTCTATACAACAATCTCAAGTGCCGCGTTTTGGGCCCACAGGGTTCCCAAAACTAGGTCCCCCTTAAAATAGAGCATTCGCCCGTCCTAAGCTGCGCCTATATATAACATGGCGTCCCCAAAGGTATTAGGTAAAGAGGAGGTGCCTTATCTCTTACTATAAGATCTCCTCTAGTCGCGTCTATTCGCTCCATTCTACTTGCCTACCGCTTAATTTCCATCCCATCTTCTCTTTCTCTCTCTCTCCTTTTACCTGCTGTTCTGTAGCTCGCCCATCCATTCCTACAAGCTCGTCTTTATATTTACCTTCCCTTCCTTCTTCACCTTAGCTTCTGCTTGCCTTGTCTGTTTCTCTATAAAATACTAAGAAAGAAGAACCCTCGCAAGTTTCTCGCCATAGTAAGGGCAAAGGGCTCTAACCAAAGCAGGGAGGGTATAAATAGCACTGAAGTTCAAAAGCGTCTTAAGCTAAAGACAGAGAAAGCTTATCTTAAAAAGGTAGAGCTATAATACTAGTAAGTTATAATTAGCATACTGTGGCGGTTGGATTCTATCCCATTCTAACCCTTTGCTAAATAGATTCGCTAAAGAACATCCTAGTTCTTCTCTATATAACCTAGCATCCTTAAAAGATTTCGTTAAGAACATAGCATATAGTATTAATAGCGTTGAGGATAATCTAACGGCAGCCTTAGATACCGTTGGCCAGTACTAAAAGGATTTTATAGCTGGCTGGCGTTATATTAACACCACAATACCCGTAAACATAACCCTCTCTATTACAAATATATGTTCCATCTACATTTCCCTATTTTCTCCTTATTAGAGTCTAATCTTATTTAGTTTATTAAAGGCCCACTAGCCAATAAACTAGAAATGCCTAGGAAAAAAAGGCTAAGAAGGTTTATAACTAAGAACCACTTTATTTATTTAGGAAGGCAGCTATAGATGGCAGATTGGGTTGCGTACAAATAACCAGTAATAAGAGTGAATAATTAGGCGGACCTTATAGCCATTATTTATTTTTCCGCGTGAGTTGGCGAGTATATTAAGTCTAGCTATCAAGCGGGTTCCAACTAGGGTTTACACTATAAGGTAAGAAAACCCCCCCCCCTCCCTAATATATATATATACATAGCGTAGCAGGCAAATAGGTTAACTTAGTTATAATATAGGATATAACTTTTACAGTATTTCGCAATGAGCATAGAAACGCAGAGTTTGCCGTTTAAATTATTTAAAATGCTAAGAACATGACCACAACACCAGATAAGAGGTAAGCGCTAGGTTGCTTAGCCTATTAAATTAAGCAGCGGTTCTAATTCTTATATTAGTAGGCTAGAACACTCTCTATATAAGGGCATAGTACTAATGCCTCTTATTTATAACCCTATGCTCCTGATACTGGCCATGCTTATTACAGTAAAGGCGTTTAGGGACTATAATACCATTAAAGAGCTCCTTGACATAGTACTACTAAAGGGGGAGATACTTTATTTATAATAGAAAGAAAGTATACTTAATACGCCTTTCTTTAAGAGCATATCCGCAAGATAGAAAATTAAGAAGGCGAATGTATTTAGCTTCCACCTTAGAGCACTAGGCATCCGTATAGAATACCCTCAACCGCCTATAATTTACGACTTTAGAGCGGAGGGCTTATACTAGATTGGTATATATATAGTCATTCCTTCTATCTTTAGGCTACTTATTAATTAATTTCTAGCAAAGATAAGCTGTATTCAGCCGCTTAAAGAATAAAGCACGCCAGGCAAAGAGATTTAAATACATTTAACAATCACTATATGCCTAATAATAGTGGCACAGATGGCCAGGTAAGCTACTTCGGCACTAAGCTATATAGTATTGTTAATAACCTCTTCCATAGTTTATCTCTCCCTTATAACCTAAAACTATAGCAATCTCTCCCAGCGGAGAAGTAGTATAAATTTAAGAATAGCTCAAAATATATTAACATAGAGGAGGAGATTGCCGCTCTAAAAGGGAAGAAGGACGCAAACTCTATAACCCATTAAAAGGAGCTTTATACGCAGAAACGCAAGCTAACTGCTAAAGAACTCCGTAAGTAGTAGAAGGTGCAGCCGTATAGACTAGGTGTTGATGATAAGGATAATACCTCACCATACTATTACCAGACTATATTTAACCGAACTCGATTTCTTATGCCTAAACGGGACCGCCTTGTATCTGTCCTTTTTGATATTAATGCCTTACGGAGCCCTATAGGTCTCCGCGCTCTCTGCAACATAGTTGCGCTGTATTAAAAGGATACTAAAGTAGAGTTTTAACCGGGCTTAGGGCTAGAGAAGTGCTATTACTCTAATTTAGTAGGCCAGTGGAAGACAGCTCAATCTCCGCTTGGTGATATAAAGACAAAGACCACTTACAATTAGAGGCATATATATAACTGCTATAAGAAGAGTTACAATGGCTTTTCTAAGCTATGCTTCTAATGTAACGAGTGGATTTTTAGGGAGGTATAATGGAGCGACCATTACTAAGCGTATCTGGACGACTATAAGACACTTCCCATTTAATGCGACCCTCTTATATACAATAGGGTGCTCGCTACTACCAGCTACTATCCTTTCTACCTTAGTAGTACTGCGCCAGCTATAGTGCGGATGCATTAATTCCTAAAATGGGCTATATGGAAAGAGTATATCTATAGGTATATGGAAACCCTAGATAAGAGCAAACTACTAAATTGCCCTTACCTAGGTTTACAATATACGGCGATATTTAATTTAGTTAGGAAGCTAAAATTCTATCTTTAGGATATTTATTGCCTCGACTTTATTAAGGAACCGAAATCACTAAAAAGATCAAAAGAAGACTGTAAGGTGGAAATAGAGCCGGCTGAAGTTAAAAGGCAGAGGTCTGGCTATAAGAAGGAATTAAGCATAGGTAATAAAGCTCCAGCTAAAGTAGGATACGGTTTTATTAATAAGATGATAGAAAGTATTAGCTAATACCTATCTAACAGATCTATAACACCCTTAAGCCGTTTAATGTTAGATTTTAGCAGTTATATAAGTAGTAGCTAGACTAAAAACGGAAGCTTTCCTACTACCAACACCCCGCCGCCATCTGTATGTAGTGGGATACTTAAGAAAATCAACCCTAAACTTCTCACTTAAGTGGCGGCCTGGGGTAGCATAATATCCAAGTATAATACAATTAATATAGTAGACCTTACAACCCCTAATAAAGACAGAACGCTTGCTTTAAATCAAAAAGATTCTAATACAACTTTAGCTTCGCGTATATATTAATGACTAATAGCTAAGATTATCGCGTCTAACTAGGGTATAGATTGTCTTATATACATAAGAGATATAGAGGACTATTTAACTGTTAAAGCCTTATTTTGCGGCGTAATACTAGAGGACTTAACCAATACTACTCTAAGCTTAGGATGCATAAAGATTAAAAAGCAGGAGTATAGTATTTTAAACGCTTTAGTTGTTCTTAATAGTGCTAATCTACTTAGCCCTAGGTATATTAATTCTAGTATAACCCCTTATAATATATACTTAGGACACACCTCTACTTCTAATCCACGGATTAATAGCCTACTATTACCAGCCAAGTACACTGAGGGCAATATTAGAGAATCAACCTCTACACAAGCTATTTAAGATATTGGTCCACTTACTCCTGTAGATATAGAGGATAACCAGTTTACTGTTAAACGGCTGGTCGAAAAGCACGTCTACCGAGTTGGCAGATGTAGGAAAGTCCAGTATTTAGTTAAATAAAAAGGGTATCCCGATAGTAAAAACACTTAGGAAAATAAGATAGATATACATAATAATCTAATTAAGGCCTTTAAAGCCCAAAAGAGCCTTAGCGTCTTAAAATAACTGTGGCTAAGGTCTAAGAGATTACTGTTTAATTACTACTTTTACTCCCTGCTAGGTTCGAGGTTAAGCCTATAACTCCATAATTAGACTAATATATTAGGCACTATTTTCTATTATAATTTTTTTTCCTTTTCCTTTGACTTTTAAATTTGTTAAGGATACTTTAAGAATACCTTTAATAGTTACAGTTATAGTTTACTAATAGAGATTTACGCCCCTAACTATATCCCTACTATATGGACTAGAGTTCTTAAATTCTAAGTAATAAGGATTGATACAGTAACATAGACCTACGCTAATTTTGGTATTGCTACTACTTACCTCTTAAAAAGGTTGCACTATTGTCTTTCCTATCCCTTATACCGATAATTTGGGTGTTTAAAGTTGTGGCCTATACGCACCAACCAAATCACAGGCGGTCAACAGCGACAATTTTATAATTTTCTTATACGAACCACCATTTTAAACACCTTATCGGTGTAAGGGATAGTGTATATTAGTTATGCTATAAATAGAAGGTTCCTAGAAAAGGGACTTAACCTAAAATAGATATTCTGGGACTAGTTCTAGGGCCCTAAATTACATCCTATTAGAACCTATATTATTTTTATGCCAAGCTAAGCAGCCTTGTATTACTTAGTTTAAATAAATAAATACATCTTTTATTCGTATTTTCGCGAATCATAGAGGTATAAACTAAAATGGCTCCAATACAATTGAGTAATATTAAACGCGGAAAGTGGAGGAATAAGTGCTAAGAGCAATTATTAAAATATATATATAAGACCGAGCAAGCTCTATTTAATTATAACTAACGCTTTTATAGGGAGTAAGTTGGGAATTATAATAGAGCCGTTGCAAGTTTGTCTTATTCCTGGCCCAGACAATCCTTATATTTGGAAAGTGCTGCTAGAAAAGGAGGAGCTATTCTTAAGAATTTTTTTAAAAAATATAAGCGATCATTCCATTGGTGCTTATAAGGAATTATATAAAGGAGTTGGTATAACGTTTAAGGCTATATAGGTTACAGCTACTGTAAAGATAAACTCTATAAAAGCGCAAGGCGTTATAATATTAGTAAATATATGCAAGATATCTTAAATTGTTAGGTTTTTTAACTTCTTATAGATGCTAAACTACCTAGAGGTTAGCTTTAGTGTAAAAATTAATAAACTACAAACAGAAAATGCTAGGTTAGCTTAAGAGTTAAGTAAATTAAGAGATAAGACATCTGTAGAGATAGAGCTTAGGCAGTAGGTAGAGGAAGAAGTAAGTTAGCTTAGGAATATTAACTAGTAACTTTAATGGGAGGCTTAGAATAGCGTAATAAAGTATATCTAAGGGCTTAATTCAATTAGGCTTCTATTAGAGGAGTTAAAGACCTAAGCGCCTCTAGGAGGTTGTAAGGTCTTTTATTAGGTTAAATACCTAATCTAAGCCAGTAATTTAGATAGTTGAAAAATTTAAGCATTTAAAATTCGCTATAAGAACAAGAGGCATCTAGAAGGTTGTAAAAGTAAGTGAGCAAGCATATAAAGTGGGAATAAAAGAGTAACGTCTATCCCTATGTCGAGAGACGCACCCCGTCCTAAGACGAATCTATAGTTTAGATATCTTAAGTCTCTCCCTTGCGAGTCTACGAAGTTGTTGTTAATATATCACTGTTTTTTAGCTATTTCTCCCCTAGGAAACTAGTCTGCAACGAGAATTACCATGGTCTTGGTTATGCTATCGATTGTTTTATTAACGCTATTAATTGCCGCTTTAGCTATTCCCCCCTGCTTAATCGCGACTGTTGGAGTCTTTTTAAAATTTGGAGTACTTAGGGGGAAGTTCTATTAAGAATAAATATAGCTCTAAGTTTTGAAGATACACTTCCCTAAGGAATATATATTCCAGGAGTTTCGCTAGGTGGAAGTGGGGGCCTTAACAGCTTCCCGCTTTAGCGTGGTATTTTAGTGTGCATTAGCGTACACTAACGCACACTAGCCTGTATATATTATACTGTGTTTATCCGTATTCTACGGCGTTTTAGAATAACTGTAGTGTATCGCATTAGGTTTTCTAGAAAGTTTCTATTGGCGGCCACGTGGCCCGTTTATTGTTGCCTGGTACTGCCGTAGGAAGAGAACGCCATTATAGCTTCTTAAAAAGTAATTAGCTATTTATATAGTAGCAAAGAGGTCCAATATACCTTTTGTCATACAATAGCAAGAATCTGGATACTGTATGTGGTGATGGTGCTGTAAAGTAGGACTGGATTTCTGACCACGGCTTATTTACTTTATAGTCATAGCTAACCGTCCTGTATAGTATCCGCAAAATGCCTGTTTCTACTTCTAGAGAGCAATCCTCTAACATTATGTTAGATCAACATAAATAAGAGAGGTAATAATATATTCTCTAGCTCTCTAGCTTTATTAATAACACCAAGTTAATAAGCTGGCTTGGTGTTAAGAAGACTATAAAAATCCTTAATAACATTAAAAGAGTACGTTAGGTTAGAGCCTACGAGATATGATTTTAATGGGCAAAGGCTAAAATAGCAGTAGCGGTCTATCTCCTGGACGCTATTTTTAAGAATCCTATGGTTGCCTTAAATCTCGCTTCGATTAAACCTATACTCCCTATACTGTATAACTGTGTCCAATATCCCAACGTGATACGGATATACGAAAACTCTTTAATAGACAAAGAATCTTTCTAGATTGCTATTGGAATATTTGAGGAAATATATTAGCTAATATAGCGAAAGGGAACGCACCTAGTTAAGGTGTTTAATAGAACAATCTACTTCTTTTATAATAATAAATGGAATATAATTCTCCCTATTGGTATAGCTTCTTTCCTAGATAAAGCAATTGAAATTCTAAGATGGAATAAACTAAGCGTAGGCTTTCTTTCTATGTTCGCATAATAGCTTGAAAACTTATAGAAGTATTTATCTAATATAAAGTATAATTTCCAGTTTGTTTAAGGTTTTAATATTGTTAAGGGATAATGCCACCTAATACTTGTTTGTTAATCTTTTACTACTTGGTGGAGAAGATAGAAGAGCTTTAGAAGAGTCGCAAGATGGTATTTATAAGGGGGTATTTAGAGCGCATTACTAGGAAAAGGCTACTATGCAAAACAGTGGCGCGACTATTGGAGACATTCTATATAGTATAGGTAGAGGTTACTAGCCAAATTGTACCTAATTAAATAAGATACTTATATAATTGATAAGCCGAGCAAATATCGCCTATAGACGCTGGTTAATGTCGCCCAAAAATCCTTTGCTAAGTATATATTGAACTAGATCGGATTTCCTTACTACTATCTTGATACTGGCTTTAAGTCTAGAACCCTATATCTTAATACCCCGCTTTTTACCTTGTATGTCTTCTTGTATGTCTTATTGAATATCTAAATACCTGTTTCTATTACCGAATAACGACGTAGTTGTCATTCTATTTATAACCTATTTGTTACCTATCTAGTGTATATATAGAGGCTCTAGAGCCCTCTTTAATAGACAAAGTTCTTATACCTAGTTGTCCGTTTAATAGTATATGAGTCGACTTCTGTTCTAGTAGAATAACAAAGGGAATTAAAGCGCGATGCGGAAGAAGCTGTAGTAGTTAATGGTAAGCCTAGTTAGAAGCGCAAAGCCTCTGTACTAGAAGTGCCGTAGGCCATAAGGATATGGAAGAGTGAATTAAAAGTCACCCTTTTGGCTCTATAGATGTGTTAGCCAGAAGAAGCAAGAAAACGCGTAGCTATAGGCCTAAAGCTATAAGGGAAATCGCGTATATTATCTAAAGTAAAATACCCTGTAATTAATTTTATGAGATGTACTGGGTTGTTTTACTCTAACCAGGGATCCTTAACTACTTAATTAGAGGTACTAACTGATATAGTGACGTTATATGTTATAGCACGCCACGGCCGCTATAAGGCTGATAATGACTTTTTAGGTTTATATGGGACTCTTAGGCTTAGATAAGGGTCACTTATAAGTTTTGTCAGCGGTATAAGCTTGATAGTGGTGCTGTGGAGGAGAGCTGTTTTGTATAAAAAGATGGCTCTCGGCAAATCAAGGGGGCGGCAACGATGCGACTATAATTTTTAGGTGGCCGAGGTCAAGTGTGTTTAGGATTGGTTACAAGGCATAACTAAAGCGGAACAATGTAAATATTAAGACGCTGTTAGAGTTTCTGTTGCTTCGAACTCAAAGTACCTATAGTTTGTCTTATTATGGTATGCGTCTTGGGACCTAGGGATGGACATTATAGAACAAAAAGCGTTCTTTTAGTTAAACTAAATGTCCGTTTACCTCCGTCCTAGTTACACTAAGTATGGGAACTGCTTTGAAAATGTAATAAGTAATTAGGCGTTAGGCTTTACACTTTAACTTAAAAAAGAGATATATCCTTAACTTTAGACTAGTAAGTAGTTATAATTTATAAAGATTCCTAGCTACTAACGCTTTACTTAAATAAGTACTTCCTAGGGCTTAATAACCTAAGCAAAACTCTCTCCTCGGAACTGCCGTCATTATATAGTAACGCCAATAACTCGCTACCTAAATTGATATCATTATGTAGACGTATGGTAATGTTTGGGAATACGCTGTCTGCGTCATTCCTGCTATTAAGTATTAAGTATTGTGGTGGAGGTTCTTAGGTTAAGTTACTTAATTCTATTAGTTGTTATTTATAGGCCCAATTAAAAACCTAATAAGAAAAACAATAGATATGGGTTTTTAAACAATTCTGGAATACAGGCTGAGATCTAGTAAAGGCTGTAGCCCATAGCGGGCGTTTAATAATGATAAAAATGCACATACTAATAATTAGAGATGTTGTTAGTTAATAAGGAGATAAGATAGTATAATATATACATATTTCTAGTATGGATTTTGTGAAATTATCTAATAATGTTAATTTATAAAAAAAATAAAAAGGGCCTAATTCTAGGCCCCCGTTACATCGCTATAGGTTGGCTATTTTTATATCGCTTAGGACCATTTTTAGGACTTGAAGTTCTTATATAAGTATTGAAAGAATTTATATGGGAACTGGCCTATTCTTATTTTAACACAACTAGTTTTAAAGCATTCTCTTAAAGTCTATTATCCTCTTGCTATAGCAAAGGGAAGAATATGGCTAAAGTAAGGTGTCTTAGTTACCTTTATACTTGCTGCTATCTATTATACAGTTCTAGCGCTGTAGGTACTATATAAGGAAAGCAATATAAAGGCAGGTATTATAACCTTAAGCGTAAGACATTACTCTCTATCCGGATTTATACGAGTGGCTTTAACTAATAGGTTCTTAAATTTAGTTTAATTTTACTATTAAACCTCTAGATAATCCCTTTGTTATACCACACGCCCTTTTAGAGCGAGATATCCTTTAATCTTTTTAGACCGAAGTTGTGAGTATTGCCAATAGCGTTGCGATGGCTATCCCTGGTGCTATTAGCCAAGTATAAAGCGCCTTAAACGCTGCGGCTACAGCTATTCCTAAAGCCATTAAGGAATTAATTCCTAAAAATTACTTACTAGGCACAAAACAATTCTATATCGGATTTACTCATAATATAACATATAATGACTTGCTATTAACTCTCTCTGATATAGTGCTAGAAGAGGTTAAAAGCTTTCTTAGAGACCAACTTAATGACCTTTAATCTCTAGAAGGGATTTTAACGAAAGTCACTTCTACATATATCTAGGACTGCTTAATTGTAGGGCTGGTTTTAATGCTTATCTTAGCCACTATATTCTTCTATTTAATATTCGGCCGCTTATTTTATATCGCGGCCATTCTTCTAAGGCTTAGCGTTCGATCGAGGGTAGTAATTTATTTAGTATTAGGTATAGTATATTATATCCCTCTCTTTATACCTGCTGTTATTTTGTATATTTTCTAGTCAAAGACCAAGGAACTGTTATCTAAGATTAAAATGGAGAAAGGTAAAATAAGTGGATTATATTTAGGAGCTCTCTGCTGTGCTATTATAATAACACTACTAACTGCTCTTATACCGGCTGTTATTTAAGAATGTATTGCAAGAACGAAGGATAGGTAATAGAGGCGGAAATTAGGGGTGCTAAAGGTCGTATTTAGAGATTGTAATAGCTATTTATAAAAAAACTTTAATTAAGAACTGGGAGTACAACTGGCGTTAATAAGTAAAAGCGTTAATTTGTTCCTTAACACAATGTCTAGCCGCCAACGCTTTTACTAGTAATTTGAGTTAAGCCCTATGGCCTAAAAGATTAAAGTATACTTTGCTGTCCTCCTATGGAGTAGTATAGGTAACTTGCACCTAGGCTAGATAATAATCAGTTACCTAAGTGAAATCCAGCCAGAAGAAAAGTAGCCCTAACCATATAAATACCTTTTTAGGGATCTTGGACGTTTAAATAAGAACTAATATAACGTTACTTTAGCTGTCAGCATTTGCAATTGCCATTATCTTATATATAGTAGCTAATGCGGCTAAGCGTCCTAATTGGGTTACTCTATGGGCATTAATAGGCCATATAAGCTGGATGAGACCGCGGAACTAAAGATGTTTCCCTATTGCTATTTATATCAAGGGGACTATATTTGGCCCCCTTAGTATTCCTAAAATGCTTCTCCATTTTAAGACATATTTTGTGGCTGCGCTTAGAATTAGTTGTCCTTCCTATTATTTAATCCCTATATCCTATCTATAAATAGATGCTGTCTGTTTTCAACTTATTAGTAATTACACAAAACCCCCCCCCCTAAAAAAAAAACACGTAAAACCAAGATTTACTACCTTCTATCCTATAACGTATTTACAATCCTAGTAATGTATCCCTTATAAACTTTTAGCTCCACTCTCCTTCTTAGCGTTACCTCTTAACTCATCTCCTTATCCCCCATTACCCGAACCCTTGTACGACGTCAAGATACCGTCTTAGCTGGCTTCCAACTCCTAGGCCCAAACGCTAATTGCTTTAATTTCAGCTTTAAGGGCAATATATTCAGCGCTATATGTGTATTGGTTAATGCCGCGCTTGTGTCTTTAAGTGTAAATCTAGATCAATGCATTACAAATGCTATAGGGAATATGGGGTATATGTTTAAGTAAGTCTCTAATCTACCACTTAAGAGGGGACACTTAAGGGAAAGGGAGGGAAGAAGTAAAGTAGAAATACGTACTAATATGGGGTAGTGGCGGTGCCTTTAGCTCCTGTTCAGACTATACCTTAAAAAGCAATACGTTGGAATTAACTTGCAATTGTGCAATGGGTGCTTACAATATGTCTTAAATGTCTACTATCAATCTTAGTGAGTAGAAGTGTAAAATATCTATATACTCCACGAAACTAACAGAGAAGATAGATAGCATAGTGGAAGACAACGGAAACGGCGTGTTTATACGCGATAATAGAAGGGTTGATTGCCAAGCTCCTAGTACTGCTTAAATTTAAGATTATAAGCATATTACAGTCTATACAAGCTTTGGTTTCTCCCCCCCTGTATATACGCAACACATATATAGCAATTTCGCTTTTAATATGACGCCAAGAACCTCATTTTAACTATTAAGTAGTAGGGAGAGCTGGGACCAAAGGGACCAATTAGGTATAGAGAAAGTGATGTAGGCTTTTAGTAAAGCCAGTCTATAGTAGGAGAGCAATAGAAAGCATAATATCCCGCCAGAGTGGAAGCTAAGATAGTATAGGCTAAAGGCGATTTACAGCTTAAAGCTTTGGAGCTTTAGACATAGAGTGACGCAAGGGCATAGGCCTATAGGAAGCTAGGAACAATCTAGGAAGGCGTTTAAAACTTAGTTAAGTAGTAAAGAGAGCTGGGAGCAAAGGGACTAATTAGGTGTGGAGAAAGTAATATAGGCTTTTAGTAAAGCTAGTCTATAGTAGTAGAAGCATAGAAGTAATAGAAAGTATAATATCCCGCTAAGGTAGAGGCTAAGATGGTATAAGCTAGAGGCGATTTACAGCTTAGAGCTTTAGAGCTTTAGATACAAAAATCCTTAATAACGCATTTTTTTTTTAATAAAAATGATTATAAGGCCTGAAAATACCTAAGTAATAAAAATGATATATTCTAAAAGCCTAGGTTCTGTTATATAATCGATTAACTTTAGGAAAGGATATAAAATACTAGTATTAAGTTATTTTAATATCCGCAACCTCCGCAACGCGGATATTATTGGAAAACGTATATAGTCTGAGCTTGCTAAGGTAAGTAGGGCATATAGGGGCTGCGGAAATGCTTAATATATCTTAGTACGACTCCATAAAAATACCTAATAAGTACCTTTTAAACTTACTCGCTCTTACAAGGGTCTAGCTAAAGCGGGTCGGCCGCCCTCCCTACTAGTAGTAGTAAAGTACAACCTATACTAGGTTGAATACGCCCCTAGTAAGTCCAGATAGGATAATAGCGCTATATAGCCATATTATAATCTAACTAAGTACCTTATGGTTTTGTCTCTCTAAGACCGCTATTCCTTTGTGTGGTAAGACAAAGTACGTAAATACGATCTGGGTCGATAGACAGTAGTATAATAGTGGTAAGGAAATCCGATTCAGTTTGATAAGGGGGGGAGAAGAATTTAGTTTAACTACTATCTAACATTTAGAGATCTAGTATAGGAATAATTCTAATAGTCGCTAGAACTAAGGACCATAATTAGGTTCTATACGGACCTAAAACTGGTCTACTTATTAGTTGGTATAGTATTTAAACCTATAGAGCCTATTTCTAGGTCCCCTATTTTTAGCCGTTAGGGGTAGGGGTGGCGTGGCTAGATATAAATGCATTGTTCTTTTTAATTAGTCTCTTTAAGTTCTAGCCCTATTTTAGAGTTTATATACAGAATATTCCTAGCCTTCCGAAAGAAAGCAATTTAAATATATAAAACCATGTTCTAGAGTCCAGAGTAGGTCGAGCCCTATAATATAGAAGTGTATTCTAAACAGAAAGTAGGTATAATATTCTTGTAAGAGGATAAAAAGCTTCTAAATACTTGTCTTCTAAACCTTTAAGAGGTAGGGGAGTTGCGGGTATAGTAATCGCCGGTACTATGTTTATTATTATACTGCTTGCTCTCTATATATATTTGCGTCGTCGGAAGCGCGCTATACGCGATAGAAGCCTTAAAGTTAGTCCTAGTATAGTTTCGCAGCAAGCCTAGCAACGGACAGCTCATCTATAAATATTATTAGTGGTGAAATACTAATCCTATACACATTCTTATCTGCTATAAATATGCAGTTGTCCCTAATTTAAGAAAAAAAGTTATTGAGCCCTAAATGTACACCTCTCTTTAACCTTGTATTGGAATACTTATCTGCTATTGCTTCCTAGCGACCGGCCTAGCCGCCTAAATCTATCCTGCTACTTCCTACTGTTACTCTAGCGCTGACTCTCTTAAATTTTAAGCGGACGGCTTAGCCTTATGCTGACAGGGCTGGCCAGATAATACTGACATTAAAAGGGTTAATTATAGCGAAGCGGTGAAAAATTATTGCTGAGGTAGACTATAAAAAGACCAACTATACTACAGATAGATTAAGCCAAGGGGCGCCGATCTATGCGAAGACAAGCTACTGTAAGCCGCCTAGCCGAACCGTCCCGTTTATTAATGACCTATAAGGCCTGGTTTATTTAATCATTGCCTTGTAATTACTAACTCTACTAAACTACGCTCTTTTTAAAGTCACTAGCCGATGGAACTGGGCTGATTAATGGTAAGATCTCCTAAATAAGATACACTTTTAATAAATAGCCCTTTACGTACCTTAGGCTGAGCCTATATTCCGACTATTGCATCCAAGGTGACCTCAGTCGGACAGGATCTAGGCAGTAACTCTTGGCAGTAACTTTACTGCCCAAATCTTCTACCAAGTTTTATTCTGCCAGTAGAGGTACCTCTACGCCTCTACGCCTCTCCCTACGCCTCTCCCTACGCCTCTACGCCTTTATATCTCCGCGTCTTTACGTCTTTATATTTGCGTCTATCTTTACACCTCTCTACCTACCCCCTATAAGACGTACAAGAAACGCACAAGGAGACATAAGAAGACATAGGTAGAGATATAGGTAGAGATACAGGTAGAGCCACGAGTAGAGCTATAAGTAGAGCCACAAGCAGAGCTATAAGTAGAGCTATAAGTAGAGGGAGAAGCAGAGGGAGAAGTAAAGAGAGAAGTAAAGAGAGAAGTAAAGGGGGCAGTCTAGGGTCTAGATAAACAGTGCGCAGTTAATCTACAGGGGTAAATTAAGGCTTAGCTTTAACATTCCCTTTTTAAACACCCCTGTCTACCTCTATACCTCGTACCTCTGCTTGTAGCTCTACTTGTAGCTCTACTTATAGCTCTGCTTGTGGCTCTACTTACGCCTCTACTCGTGTCTCTGCTCGTGCCTCTGCTCGTACCTCTCTTATATAAAAAGGAAGACGCATAGAGAGAGACGTATAGAGAGAAACGCGTAGAAAGAGACGCGTAGAGAAAAACGTGTAGAGAGAGAGAGAGACGCGTAAGGGAAAACGCGTAAAGCACAAGAAAGAGTAAAAATAGATAATAAAAGTACGTGCACCTTTGTTTAATCGTGCAGCAGCTTGCGGGGCATGCAGGGGTGGGGGAGTATTAGTAAACATTGTATTTATATAGCTTTTACTAGTAAAATAGGTGCCTATATAGTGCCTTAGCTACCCTTACCGCCTGCTAGGCCGCCGCTAATCAAAAGATTCGGGCAGTAAAGTTACTGCTAAGAGTTACTATCTAGATCCTGTCCGGACCTCAGTAACGAATATTCTATAACTCGGATTGCTAGGGTATCCTAAAGTAAGTGCTTAATAAATATAAGAATTAAAGGTTAACTACTGATAGCAAAACTATAGTGGTGGTAGGAATGGCAAGAAAGTATCTATATATACTAGCGGGCGTTCCGGCATCCTAGGATATCGAAACGATTACGCCGCTATATAGTAACTAAAGCCTATAGGATGGCAAACCTGGTGGCATTACACGACCATTTTAAAGACGTTAACTGTTACATAGTTAAAAGAGATGTTGGCCACAGAGGTAGCTTTACTGCTAAGGTATTGGACACCAAACGACTATAGATACTAAACAACTATGGACACTAAAGGTCGAACTAGGGTTATTTTCCTTATATATATTAGGGCTCTTAGAGCCACCTTGAATAAAATAGATTACTTGTACAATTCTGTGTCTCTACCTACCAGTTAGCTAACTTTATTTGTCTTAATACCTGCCTGGCTGAAAGTTATGAGCCTGGTAACCTTCTAAGCACTAGGGAGATCTTAGTGGCTAGACGACTACCACTAAGCCTCTTTAAGCATAGTTCGTCACGAAATATCGCGTGCTTTACGCGTCAGCGCGTCTCTTTACGCAACCTTAAAAGAACCTTAAAATAAAAGCCACTATGGCAACTAAGGACTCTACAAACCCTCTTTTGCTGACCCAAAAAGACTGGCCTTTATGATTTCAATTTATCCGCCAAGAAGCAAGTTTTGCGAAGATCTGGGACTATGTCGACCCAGATAAGACGGAAGCCGAAATTAAAGAAAACACTGAGCTAGCCATACCTACGATAGCAGCAGCTCCTGTAGCAATAGCTGCAGCTCCTATAGCACCTGTAGCGGATCCTGCTGCCCCTGTAGCACCAGCAGCAACTCCAGCGTCTACTGGAACAGCTATACCTGGGTTATTAAGTCAAGGACAACAACCTTAGCAATCTCTAGAGATATAGAGAATGCTCTTCGAGCTCTACAAGCTCCAACGATAGGACTACCTAAAGCGGGAAGAGAAGCTCTACACGTTTGCAGTACTTTTACATGCTACCATAGGCACTAACTTCTTGGGGTATCTTAAAAACCTCACTACACCACATTTAGTTCTAAGACAGCTGAAGAAGGTAGCAAAGCCATCTCAAGCTACATTGTAGCAGATGGTATTGGACGATCTTAGGAAATAGAAACAAGGACCTAAACGCCAGACTCTGGAATCATGGCTTTAGCTTTATATTACCATCGTATAAAACGGCGAAGAGCTAGAGGAAGGGTTAATAGAAGCAATAGAAAGCAGCGTTATACAAGCCTTTGTCTAGGACTGTAAGGAGATCTGTCCAGCTCTATATTATGCCTTTATTTAAAAGGTAGCAAAGAGGTTAGAGAAGCTCGAAATGGCGACGATAATTAAGGAATTTAACCTCCTCTATAAGCATCCAAATACGGGACGTAACGCCCATGCTATACTCTTAGGGCAGCTAGCTGCAGATCCTATAACGTCTACCACCCTAGTACCTTCTCAATCGCCTGAGATAAAGTGTTTTGCTTGTGGTTTACCCTATAAGTTAAGGAATTGCAAGTAGCTGTTTTAGTCTCTTTAAGGTACGAACTTTATACCAAATGATAAGTGTTTGAGGAAGTGTTAAGAATGGCTTAAGGTCCCGATAAACAAGCAGTATTATGACAAAAGAGTCAAGCAGATCGAAAGGGAAGGCCCTAGGTCAAGGACGTCTCTATTAGCTTCTGCTAAAAAGATCGAGGATCTAGATAGGCCCCGAGCTACAGCGGCTGCTGTAACAACATCCTACTTATTGTTATCATCGCAGGAACATCCGGATCTGTCTTTAATCAACACCTGGGGGTACGACACTATGGCAGACACACACTTCTGTAACGATATTAGATACTTCCGTGACTTTAAGCCAAGCATGTCTATAGCAACGGCTGGAGATTCTGGAGCAGAAATCCATGGATACGGTGATATTAACTTGGCCATAGAGGTGGGCGAATAACGTCTAACTAGGTATCTAACATTGAGAAATATAGCGTACGCTTCTTATTTTTATACCAATCTGATATCCGCAGCGAAGCTCCATAGGGTTGGAGTAATTATGGACCAATCTACGAACCACCTACGCTATAAGGATAATAAAAGCCTATTCGCCAACCTTATAGAATATGGAGGTCTCTACCTTATTGATGCTATCGCCTGCTTACTACCTACTCCTATAGCCTACGCTATGTCTACCAGATTCTTCAAGACCTTAGTATATAACAAAGTATGGCATTTACGCCACGGATATCGTCTACTACTTGGTCATCTTCTAAAGTTACTAAACCACTATTTGTAGATCCTACACCTCGTTCCGAACCTCAGACGACAGCAGGCTTATTGTTAGGGGGTAAGAGACGTTCTGGCCGTAAAAAGCGACCTATGGCAAAGAAGAAAGATATGCCTAATTAGGATCTATGACGACGAGCCTTTGCGGTTCAAGTTAACGACGGTGATAATGGTATCATCAATCCAGATACGACGCCATTGGCTCATGCATTTTATACTGCTGCTATAAAGATGTATGGATATCGAGACGACTTTCCACCACCACTAAAGTCATGGAAAGAGATGCTCAATCATAGGTACGCTACGGAGTTCAAAGCAGCTGCTTATACCGAGACAAAGGCCTTAATGGGAAAACACACCTGGGACGAGGTACGACTAGTTAAGAAGGTTCATCGACTTCCTACTATATGGGTCTTTACGTACAAGGAAGATTTGGATGGCTTTATTATAAGATTTAAAGCTTATCTGGTCGTCTATGGAGACCTTTAAGCAGTCTTAAAAGAAGAGGTTAAAGCTATTACGGCAGCCTATTGGACCTTCCGTCTGCTCTGCGCCCTTATCGCCGGCTTCGACTTAGACGTTATACAAATTGACGCCGTTAACGCCTTTGTCAATGCCTTAGTTGACGATAAGGTCTACCTTATTCCCCCTAAGGGTGTAGACCTACTACCTAGATTCTCTCTCCGTCTAAAAAAGGCAATATATGGACTACAGAAATCTCTAAAATTGTGGTTTTTAGAAATGTCTGCTGCTCTGCGAAGTATGGGTTTAAAAGCTGTACCGGATAAGCTATGTCTCTATATACACCCTACCAAACCTATCTTTGTGTTCTTCTACGTCAACGACATCCTAATTATAGGACACCCGAGCTGTTATTAATAGATGGAGGATATCCTAAAGCAGCTACAAGATCGATTTGAGATACGCCAAATACCTTAATTTACGTCATTCCTAAATACTCGTGTCGTGCGAGATTGACAAAAGGGAAAGCTCTAGCTTTGCCTAGATTAGTATCTCAAGAAGCTAGTCTTAATATACCATCTAGAATATCTAAAGCCATTAGCTACACCACTATTAGGCTAGGAATTGACACTATATAAGGGAGAAGCTACGCCGAATTAGATGAAAGGATATTAACACTATATAGGTTCTGCAACGTATCCTACATCTACTATATGACTAGACGTTGCTTTTTTAGTTAGTAAGCTAGCTGAGTTCTTATAAAATCCGTCGCTAGCTTATCTTACGGAGATTAACAGATTGCTTATCTATCTCTATAATACCAGATACCTCGCTCTCAAGTTCTCTACTATTACGCTGTATAAGATAAACTAGGTTCTGAAAGCTGCTTCTAATGCTAGCTTTGCTGACAATGCTCTAACACGTTAGAGCTTATAGGGTTTCTTAATAAGCTTATTTAATAGGCCTATAGCATGGCAGGCAACTAGATAAAAGGCAGTTACTAAGTCTACTACGGAGGCAGAACTACTAGCTCTCTCACACGTTGGTAGGGAGGTCGAGCATATGGTTTGGATCTTTAAAGCTATTAGATTTGATTTGGAACAGGACGTTATTATCAATTATAACAATTAGCAGTTAGTATGAATCGTAACGAAAGAGACTCCTATAGTATCTACAAAACTCTAATATATAGATATCCATCAATTCTGGCTTTGCCAAGAGGTATAAAACGGAAGCTTTGTTGTATAATGGGTACCAACAAACGAGATAGCTGCTGATGGACTAACTAAAGCTCTCTTAAAGCAAAACCATTAAAAGTTTATTAAAGTAGTAGGGCTCCGCGATATCAGATATCTAGTTAGTTGATAATTAAATTATAGCAAAAGCTTACTACTAGCTTGTATATCCCGACTGCCTAATCTGGTAATCCAGCTCTGCCGCTCTGCGTTAGATCTAAGGGGGTGTGTTAGCTATAGAGGTAGCTTTACTGCTGAGGTGTTAGACACCGAACGACTATGGATACTGAATGACTACGGATACTGAAGGTCGAACTAGGGTTATTTTCCTTATATATATTAGGGCTCTTAGAGCCACCTTAAATAAAATAGATCACTTATATAATTCTATGTCTCTACCTACTAGTTAGCTAACTTTATTTGTCTTAATACCTGCCTGGCTGAAAAGAGATAAGGAATATGAAATGCGTATCTTAGAGGTTGCTCAGCTGGTGGCGGTGTATGTGGTCTCAATCTCTATATTGGCTTGTATAACTGCCCAATTACTAGTAACGTAATAGGCCGTATGTTTGCTTAAGCTATAGATCTGGCTTAAGGGCTCTGCTCTTTTAGAATCTCTATTGACGCACACTACTGCTAATGTATAGGCGACTCTGATTCTGTAATATACAAAGGATTACTACGTTGTATCTTGCCTGCATATAAGAAGAATACGAAGGATAAAGGATCTATATTATTTGCTTCTGCCTAAGGCAGTCCAAGATAGAAGCTTATCTATTTATAGTAGGCCTATAGTTAGTGGTTCTGTCTAGCTAAAGTAGTATTACTGGTTAGCGCCCTAATATTATTAAAAGATGCTACTAGCGCTGCATAGTTCGGTTTTATTAGCCCTAGGTCACACTTTTTGCTATTTATAACCTGATGATTTCTTGCTCTTAGATCTAAAGGATCCAGTTACGCCTATAAGTAAGGAACCTTATACCAAGCCCCTATGAACGGCTTAGGCGGCACTATTTAGCTTATTGGGCTACTAATATACTCTCTTCCCGACCTAGCGGTAGTGCTACTCCTAAAGGATACAAGCTGAGCGATAAGATTTAAAGGGATTGCGATAACCTTGTTTCTCTACTTTTAAGTTAAACTATAAAACCATTCTAATTATCTCTATGTACAAAAATCGGATCCCGCTGATAATAGGTACTAAGTAAGCAAAACGGAATATGCTCTAAAGGCACCTATAAGCAAAGATTAAACGCGCGAACCCTAATAGAAGAATAAAGCAAATATATAGAAGAATAAACGATTGAAGGAAACTAAGGGAGCCTAGATAAAACAACTATACTAATTCAAACTCCCTTATTTATCTACCCTTGTATTAAAAGCTGGTCTATAATAAGTAACGTCTAGGAGCGGATTATAGGCAGCCCTAGAACCCTAGCTATAAGCGCACTGCGTATTTAGTAATTCTGCAATTATCGCTTTAAGACGTAAAAGTCATTTTTTAATAGTAGATCCTCCTGCAGCTAGATTGGTAGCCTATAGAGGAGGTTAATGGTTACCATCTAGTGGGGAAGTTGGGTAGAAAGGCGGAGGAGTTAGGTTTATTAGGTTAACGAGCAGTAGCACAGCATGGCTAGTTAGTAGAGGAGCATAGGGAGGTGGAGGAGTTTTATTAATAGGCTAAGGAGCTCCTATAGCTCCTATATTTGCGGTTCCAGAGGTGGCTCCTATATTTATAGTTCCAGTAGTGGTTCCAAAGGCCCTATATCTACGTCTTGGTCTTATGGCTCTTTGCCGCGTTTCTAAAGGAATAAAATCTATAGGGGGAATTCTAAATGCTGCGTACAGCCCTTCCAATAAACTTTTAACTTAGGGACGATTATAGTAGCCCTCTAGCGTGCTTTTAGCGTACCAATACACTCTAGGCTCGTCCGTAAATACTAGCTTTAAATGTTGTATTAGCGCGTTTAAATACCCTCTAGCTGGAGGAGTGCTATAATGTCTAAAAACGCTTCGGCCTGTAATCTATATCTACTCTTTTCCTTTGGTTCTTAGGAGGTTAATGCTAGCGTTAGCCAAGATAAATAGCTCCTCCCCTTGATCTTGCATCGCCTCTATATAGGCGTTAACTACTGCCTCCCCTTCTATAAGATGTAATGTAACTAGTTTGTAATCTAAGAACCCCCCTTAAGGAGCGGGAGTCTGTAGAAGTACTTAATATCTATTATTAAATGGTCTATAGCCTACCATCTCTTTTTTAACCCTATTGTCATAAACCTATCCTTTACACGGATATAGCATGGGTTCGGCAGTTGGTATTGCGCCATTTAAGGTTTGATTTCCGCCTGTATTATTAGCTGCTCCTACACTTAAAATTCCGCCTGGATTATTACCGGCTCCTAGAGGAGGAGTTCCGCTTAGATTATTATTGGCTCCTAAAGGAGGAGGAGTTCCGCCTAGATTATTATTAGCTCCTATAGGAGGAGGAGTTCTGCCTAGATTATTATTGGCTCCTATAGGAGGAGGAGTTCCGCCTAGATTATTATTAGCTCCTATAAAAGGAGGAGTTCCGCCTAGATTATTATTAGCTCCTATAGGAGGAGTTCCACCTGCATTATTATTGGCTCCTATAGGAGGAGGAGTTCTGTTTAGATTATTATTAGCTCCTATAGGAGGAGGAGTTCCGCCTGGATTATTATTAGCTCTTATAGGAGGAGGAGTTCCGCCTAGATTATTATTAGCTCCTATAGGAGGAGGATTTCCGCCTAGATTATTATTAGCTCCTATAGGAGGAGGAGTTCCGCCTGGATTATTATTAGCTCCTATAGGAGGAGGAGTTCCGCCTAGATTATTATTGGCTCTTATAGGAGGAGGAGTTCCGCCTAGATTATTATTAGCTCCTATAGGAGGAGGATTTCCGCCTAGATTATTATTGGCTCCTATAGGAGGAGGAGTTCTGCCTAGATTATTAGTAGCTCCTTAAGGAGGCTAATTTCCGCCTAGATTATTATTAGCTCCTTAAGGAGGCTGATTTCCGCTTAGATTATTTATAGCTCCTTAAGGAGGCTAATTTCCGCCTAGATTATTATTGGCTCCTTAAGGAGGCTAGTTTCTACCTAGATTAGTAGTATTATCGCCTAGCCAATTCCAATTAGGCGGAGATTTAGACTATAGGCTAACTTCACGCCAGCATCCATAAGTTGGAACTAAAAGGCTGTACTTTAAATACCTAGCCACTAAGCCACTAAGCAGAATGCAGTCTTGGTGGAACCCATGGTTATAAGGTAAGACTACTATTTAAGCTCTCCACATTAGCACATCTTGGCACATAAGGCATTCTATTCCATCCCCAATAAAATCCTAGTCTCTATTTAGGAAACGAGTCTGAAATCTAGCAATCTAGGTAGGATAGACTGGACATCCGTTATTAAGGCCGCCGCGCTGAATATAGTCCTAGTGCATAACATGGCTACAGCGCACATATCTATTTTATGTGTCTATGGGCTAACTATTCTCAACCTTATTCCTTATAACCTGATAACAAGAGCTATATTAGGAAAAGTTACTACTAGATCCTATTAGTTCTGCTAAACAAAATACTTATTTTAACATATCCTCTAAAAGTTATAATAAAAGCTTATTCCGATCTTCTTCTAGTACTTCTTCCCACCTTATACAAACCTCCTGTAGAGGGCCAACTTGCGGGGGGGGCGAAGCGGAAGATATATTAGGCTCGGCAGCTTCTTTAGGGCTTAGTAGTTAAGATTGGGTTTTAGGTTACTGTAAAGGTAAGAAAGGTAAAAAAGTAGCGTTTTTACCAGAGGATTCCCCCTATAGACTTAATAAGGAGGAAGAAGACTTACTAGGCTCTAGTAGCTGTTATAAGTTCTTAGGCGCAGTAGCTGCAGCAATAGAAACGGAAGTAGGCCCTATATGCTGTTATGGTGGATTAAGAGGCGGTGGCGGAAAGAGAGGTGGTGGCGGTACGCCTCTTCCAGTTGCGGCACTTGTATTTGTAGGAGTTTGGTAAGTACGCTCCTTATAAAAAGGTAAAGTACCCCTAGTATCCCCACTTCCTGGAGAGAATATAGAACCGATAAAGAAACTAATACTGGTTTGGTTCCCGTTTCGGTTCCTGGTTTAGTTCCCAGTTTGGTTCCCAGTTTAGTTCCCGGCTTAACTTCTAGTTTAGTTCCCGGCTTGACTTCTAGTTTAAGATTCCTCTTAGTTTCCTCTCCTTAGACTTTTTGCTATTGAGTTTCTTCTACTAGGCGGGATAACCTATGGGTTAGAAGAAGCCTCCTATCCACTTAAACGTCCGCTTCGTTGTTTAGGACTTAAGGCTTATAATCAGTTAGTATTAATTAGTCGCGGCTAGGAAGGCATGCTCTAGAGAAGCTAGCTATGGTAATATTAGGCCAGCTAATAGAACGCCATAAGTAAGATAATTTTAGAGTAAATACGTAGGATGTGATCACCGTAGTTAATAAAGCATTATTTCTTTTATATCCCTTTTTCTACATTATCGGGAATTTAGAGAATAAAAGTAGTCACCTAGTTTAAGGCCTATTTTTAGGCTCCATGAGTGGCTAAAATGCGGATCCCGTTGACCAAAATTAGTTACCCATACTTAGGTGTCCGCTTTGTTGCCTTATACAAGGACGTATTCTGGGCCCTCTTTATACCTATAATCCTTGCAAGGGGATAAACTAAGTGCCTAAAAACTGGAACCCAGTAAGGAACCAAAATATGGCCCTTCTAGATAAGGAAAGACCTACAGATAGCCAAAAAAAATAGGGCCTAAATTAAACTTCCTTTATTCAGCAAGAGTGGTTAAGAACTTATATAAACTTGAGCTATTTTAAGAAGTGATTAGTGACGTTAGATAGCTTGACGATTTTAGGTATAGCGTCTGGGTATAGGAGGCTGGGATCTCTTAGTAAAGGACAGTATAAGACTTAGTATTTTTCTACCACTCCCGCGCTATAACATTTACTATTTTTTAAATTTCTAAAATATCTAGTAACTATTTTGGAAATTAAGGAGGTCTAAGTAATTACTAATCCTAGCTAGTATAAAACGACCCTATACGCATTATATAATCATTACGGTGTAATTTATATTAATTAGGTAAGCCTAGCATATAGCTATTAGGTTTATAGCTCTGCGGAGTCTTTCCCTCTTAGGCTGGCCCTTAGCCGGCCTACTTCTCGACCCTAGTTATAACAGCAAGATTAATTAATTTGCATATAAAATCCACCCACTAAGATAAATAATAGGGTAGAAGTTCTAAATTGCCCGAATTATATATATATTATAAGGTATCCCTATTACAAATCCAAGATTCCAAGATCCTTTTCTTTTTTTCCTAAGCACCGCTAAAGACCAAAAGGCTTTAAATATTGATTCTTAAATATATAGATAGTTGTGGTGGAGTAGGAGTGTAAAGCTAATGCGGGTCCGTATACTGTAAACGTGTTAACTGGAAGTCCGTACGTAGGTTTAAAATAAGAAGTCTATCTATTAAATATGGCTCTAGGGCCTCTATATATACACAAGAAGAGTGACTAAGTCGGAGACCGAGTTAAGGGGGCAAAGAAATCCGATTTAGGTTAATAAAATGGAACGATTAATAGCATAACCAAGACTATTGTATTTTTCTTGCTATAGACTGGTTTCGAAAGGAGAAATGTCTAGAGAACATTTATATATTGATTATAACTTTATAGACTTATGAGGTAAAGATTTAAGGTGCCTAAACAATAGATTTATTTTGGTGTGGGAGGTTTTTCGCCCCTTAGGGAGGGACGTTACTAACTAAGACACTTTAGAATAATAAAAATATTTTATAACAAATTATAAGTTTCCTTAGTGGTGGCATAAGAAAGTGCTATTAACTTTAACGCTATTTTGCGTGTAATAATTAAACGAACTGAGCCTTACTATTTATGCTCCCTGTTCTATAGTTTAAATGTTAAAATATTAGGAAAACAAAAAAAACCTAAACTTTGTATAATGATATAATAAGACCTTTCTACTTTCTTTTAGGAAGGTAACATAATAACTAGCCCTGCCATTGTTGTAAGAGTTAGATTATTGACATTATCAGGCTACTACACTATTACTATGGCGAAAGCTACTCCGTTTATTTCTTGTGGCATATAAGCGGTCCCCCTCCTATAGGCGGTAATATTTAGAGGTGTATACACTGGTACATTAAGCTGATTAACCCATTTAATAAAAAGTTGCTTACCTTCTTTAGCAATAAATGGTATTTGTATTGGATCCTATGTAAACTCCCTCTCTAATAGTTTGTTAGTGCTGTTACTAAACGCTCCGCCAGTTAATTGTGCAATAGTTAGTCTCGGTAAAATAGGTAATAAGACTTTAACTAGGCAAGATCCAGGAACAATAAATGAAAGAGCGAGATTATATGTCTATATATCGCTAATCCTGGTGTCAAATAGAGCCAGATTAGGTACTTCGTCCTAAATATAATAAAAGAATGCATCGTGGCGGGATTTAATAGTAAGTATTAATAATACCAATCTTAAAAGTAGAGGATTAGTAACTGTGAGTTGTTTAGCAAGTCTAATAGTGGCTCTAATACTTACTGAGGTTATAAGATGGGCAAGTTTAAAGAACCCCTTAGTCGAATTTATTAGAAAGGAGTAATTACAAGGAGAGATCAACGGTGCGTTATAGGCCTTAAGTAAGTTTGTAAGGCTTTTAAGGTGGACCTCTTCTTGCTGTAAGGGTGTTAGGTAATATTTCTAGACTTTAAAGTGGCAGTATACTTACAGTAGCAATCTTACTAATAACATTAATGGCATTATTAGGATATTTATTTGTCCCCTACTTTGTAATTTCCATTAAGTTGGTATTAAAAAAGGACACCTCTAAATTTTTAAGGAAGTGCGCTAATTGAAGTTCTTTGATCGCACCCGTAGATATTATAGTTGGTACTCTACTGTTCGGCGGACTACCACCTGCTATAGCTATAGTATTAGAATAAAGGGGCGCTATAGTGGCAAAGCTTCCTAGAGCGATGGAAGTTATATAAAGGAGAGCATTAATATCTGTAAAAGGGTATATAGTTGCGGTTAAAATAACTATAGAGTGTAACTTGCAACTCTAAAACCTACTAGATTTGTAGGATATATAGTAAGAGATCCCTTTACTATTTTTAATTTCTATTTTAACCCTTAAACTTTAAATTATAGGGGTCTGCTTTAGGGCACCCTAAGGAGTTATTTATAGTAAGGTCCCCATTTTGGGACCCTTAAATTGACTTAAGTAGCTTGGCAAAGTACATCGCCTCGATATAATGGTTATTAATAGGGGTAATACCTTATATTAAATTGTATCTAACAGACACTTCGTTACCTATTGCTTTATTATGCTAACTATTCTATCGTTTTACCTATTCTAAGGATTGGGTTTCGTTTATCCGTTAGTTACCAATATTGTGTAATTATGAGTATATTGTCAGCTAACTCGGAATCTGCTATATGCACAATTTGCAAGCCACCGGCCTGTCTGCCTATTTGTAGCAAGTCTGTTTACCTTACTGGCAGCATTAATATAGGTTCTGCTACTAACTGGCAAGCTAAGGTAATGTCGTCCCTCTTATATCTTCCTATTACTTTTTTTAACCCGCGCCGTGATAACTGGTGCAAAGATTAGATGCAGGAAATTTCTAATCTATAGTTCCGTAAGCATGTTGAATGGGAGCTTGATTATTTAGACCGCGCTAACATTATCGCAATGTTCTTTAATAAGAATAGCATATTGCCAATTAGCCTTCTTAAGCTTGGTCTATATGCTCTTAGTTATAAGATGGTCATTTACTACCCTAAGGGTTACTGGAGACGCGGCAATATATAGATTATTTATAATAGGTTCGGTATCTAGCTCGTAGAGAATTTAGAAGAGTTTATTAGAGAGACTAGAAAGATATTAGAGATCTAACTAAATATACTACTAGAGATATCCTTAGTTTTATAATAATTAGGATGGCAATAATAAGATAAATTAGATTTATTTATTAGCTTAATATATTTGGTATCTTTTCTAACCTCTAAAGCTTATTTAATCTAATTGCGGTATTTATTTATCACAAATACCCAATACTTAAGGATTTGTAAAGAAGAGGCCTGGTGGAACGCAGTAGAGCCTAAAGGGGGGGATTATAAGATGGAAGTAGCAAATGCGACCCCTTTATTAGATAAGCGATAATATCTAAATAAGGTAAATATGGAGGAGACAGAAGACAGGAGGATTAGAGGTATAATATTAGTAGATAAAAGGTTGATTTTTAATGGCTAAGATATTAAAGAACTGGTCTATTTTACTTATTCTAACACCAACGTACTACTCCTTTTATATTTCTTTCACTTCATAATAATCCACTAGGCTAGGTTACTTTAGTCTTAAGTATAGAAGCGGTGACTACCGCTTTATAATTACGGATAAATTGCTAATAAGGAAATTTCAACCTCTTAACGGTACCTATAATAAGAAGAAAGAAAGCGAGATCTAATATTAACTCTAAACACTAATTAGACGCACCCTCTTATAAGCGGCTCTTATAATTACGCCGGCTGATATTCTAGTTTAAGGAGCCTTACTTTATTATCTAAGTAGTTATATATAAGGTTCTGTAGACGATCTTATAGCTTATCGCTTCCTGATACTATAAATGGTCAGCAGCTTAAGAGTGGCATAAGGTAGGAAATTTTACCTATAACTAGCATTTCTCCTTGCTTCTCTGCCTTGTCTTATACCCTTTTAATATATTTTTCTGCCCTCTCTTCTTAGAGGATTATCTTTAGGTTTATAGAGCCTTTATATACTGTAGTACATTTGCCAAATAGTACCCTATCCATTTTTTCTGATTTAATGTAGATTAAGATGCTGAGGATCTATTTTAAGTTAGCGTGAGCTATAATAATATTATTTGAGCTACTAATATAACCATTATCTAAGGTGTTGTTAGTTAGAGTATTATTAAGTAAAGACTGTACTGCGATCTTAATGTCTATATATTATGAGTTTCGAATTTATAAACTGCGATTTGGGGCTTACCAATAGTCTCTAATTGCTATACTAAATGGACTCGCTGGGTGTGAGTCTTGCAAGCATTATACCTATATATTAGTTGAGTAAGGTAAGGTAACTGCGCGGCTATACCGAAACCGCTTAATATTATAAGAATAGTCTTATAATCGCCCACTGGTGCGCTAATCTTGTATAGCCCGCTAAACAGAGCTAGATAGGGCGGTCTGCTGTAGTAGGTCTTACTATAATATAGTAATCTCTGGGTTAAGCCTCTATAAGGCTCTATAAATAGATCTAAAGAATTCTGTTCCCCTTCCGACTAGGACATTATAGTGAAAGAATAAGTTTGTAGAAAGGACTAAAAACTTACTACTAGAATCTATAGACCTATATACTGCCCTGCTTTAATTCTTAATGGTTAAGATAAACTTAGATATATCTTAACAATATTATTAATATAACTGATATAAGCTTGAGAACAGCCGGAGCCCATAGCCCTATTTTAGTAAATAAGGAATCCGGACTGCAGAAGAAGGGTTAAAAGGAATGTTATTATAAAGATATAGACATATAGCTGAGGAGGGAACGGCTTTAATATTAAGTGCCGCTAAATAGAATAGGCAGAAAGGATTGCTAATACTTAATACACGCGGATAAATATTTCGTATAATGGCCTATAGAGAAAAGGATAAGAGAGTAGGAGAAGAAAGCACAGTAATAATCCCCCCTATGTAGTGTTGGATATAGTTAGTAAGGCATTAGTCCTATAAAAAGGGGGAAGAGGGGATAAGGCTTATAATAACTCCCTATATATTCTCCGCTATACGTAAAGGGAAAGAGTTTCGGCTAGCCATTACTATAAGAATATAAAAGAGTAGAAGGATAAACGATATTATCCTAACTAAGCGATAAATTTGTTGGTATGTGTTTAGAGAAACCCTAAGTATATCTATAAGAAAGTTAAAATAAGGACTAGCGAAAAGTGGGATTATATTAATTAATGAGAGATTTGTGGCTTATAAATTAGTAATCTGGATATTCTGGGCTTTAAAGCCGATATAGAACGCATTTACTGTGATATAAAATAACTATAAAAGGACATTGGCCCAACTCTATAGACCTAAATATCAATGGCGGTGGATCAGCTGCGGATAGGTGAGATATTAAGATACTAGAAGAGAAGTGGTTTTTAAAAATAACTGTATATAGGGACGGAAGTGAATAAGAATAAGAAAAGTAAAGATACCACCTATAGCTATAGTATACACTTAGGTGATTTCTATAATAATATAGACTATTATTTAAGGGCGGAAGAAAAGGAATTAGCGAAGTATGGTAAAAATTAGCGGAAAACTCGTTGATTTAAGGGATGCCCAAAAATCCATTAAAGGCAAAAATAGAAAGGGACCAGAATTGGGAACCTAGTAAGAGGTCTAGAACTAGGAACCTAATAATAGACCTAGTAATAGAATCCTAGTCACTAGCTAGAATTAAGTAAAAATATTACTACTTTATTAGCTATTAATATAGGTAATCTAGCAAAATTTCTAAGTATGCTCGCGAGATAGAAAATGTTTAAGATAAGCTACCTATTCTGGTGGATACTTGTAACCTATGCGCGCCTTAATAGTAGTAAAAGATACTAATCCTGTAAGCACTTCTTTTTGCTAAGGAAGTTGCAATAACGGATACTAGAGAATATTAGTAGATAATAGCACGGGAAATAAAGCTCTAATATATCTTTATTAACTTAATAACCGAAGTAGTAGAGGTTGTCTTGGAGAGGAATTTGGTGGTGTTAGAGTTGGGTGGCCAATAATGTAGGTTATCTACGCTAATAGCTCGCTCCTCTTTAACGTATCCCTATATTAGTTTTATAACAATATTACTTAGCGCTCTAATATCTCTAGGTTCAGCGTTTTGTAATAGGCGGGTATGGCAATATTCTTAATACGCTGTAATATTTTGTTAGTAAAGGCGGTTTTAAAACCAAGCTAATTACTAACCGATTTTCATATCTCTATATAGATAAATGAGTATATTTAAACAACTTAGCGAACTATACTCTAATTCTTTTATTGTGAGGTACGTAAGCCTGTTAAGTATCTGCTATAGTTAGTGCCCTATTTAATAGTTATTGCGCTATTAGGTTTTTACCTGTCTAAGTATTACAGCTAAGTGAATTTCGTTAAGGAGAGGATTGCCAGCGACGTAGTATAGAGAGTAGGCTATAAACTTGAAAATAATATAGGAAGTCTCCTTAAATCTAAAAACCTTAAGAGCAGAGATAAAGTTGGTATATTATATCTATTGGAACTTATGGAGCTTTTCTTTAATATTAGGTCCTGAAAAACTTTACACTATAATAAGATTTAACAGGGGATCTTTCCGCTCACTTTTTACTATAATATTAGATGGGGGATCTCTCCTCTTAGCTACTATGACCTAATCTTTAATACTAAGTTGTAGCTGATAGGTCTTTTTATAGATCCTCTATAGAGATCCATGTTTTGTTTTTATATATTTATATGTCCTGACCCCAGATCTAATAGCTTTAGGGAGTTTGAAACGTTATAGGCCAGTTTTAGGATTTACATTATCCCTATTTAGGAAGTAGAGTCTTTTTTTGGCTAAAGTATTGCGATTATAAGGGGTGTTACCTTTTGTGAGTTAATTAAGGAAGCCGGTCTAGGAATATATCTTAAGTGTTTCTAAATTGATTTGTGTATAGCGTTTTTCAGGCGTGGAGATTATCCTAAGCGGTATATAATAATAGGAAAGTCTATTTTCCGATATTATTATTAGCTAGAGAATAGGTGCGAAGAATAGATTTATGCCTCTTATAATTTGCTAAAGGAAAAGAGCGATAAATATAATAGGGGTCTGGAATTAGACCCCTAGGTTTCTATTTAAAGTATAGAAGGAACTTATAGCGGGTAATAGATTTGGAATAGTGAGTATTACAGATAAGAGGCTATAAGTGGCCTGTTCTCTAAGGCGGATTATGCATTCCTCCTAAAGAGTTATCTCGAGATGTGATGGCACGATTCCTTTAATAGGAGCGAAGACTCGCGACAAAGAGGAGCATTAATTGAAGAGGCGTAGCTAGCATTAAGATTAAGTTGCTATACTTTCTATTTAAAGGTTTAAGGGAGCTAGTAATAACAATATTAAAAGACTTAAGAAGTTTGGGAGGAGAATAATTGCTATTAATTATTCCTATCGATCTACTAAGAGGCAGCCGTTAGATCTATATAACGGCTACCTAGAGCTAGATTTTCCGGCCAATTTCTATTTTAAACAAAAGACGCTAAGTCCTAGCAGCTGTAGAAGTACTTCTAGAAGTTTGGGGCTAAACTATAGATTATATCTTGTAAGTAATACCCTTATATCTTGTATGCAAAGTATCCTTATACTTACTTCTTAATATAGCTTAACTATAAAAGAGAGTGCTAAAGCAGCTCTAGATGCTATAAGGTAAAGGTTTTATCTATAGGCGTTTTAAATTCTAGACTTAAAGACAGTAGTAAAATAATAGTAAGGAAATCTAATTCAGTTTAATAATATTAGATTATAGATTTATATTACACTTACATTTAGAGGCGCTTTACAAACTTCTTCTTAAGGCTGTGTTAATAAAAGTACCGCGTTTAAATCTATAGTAATGAGATATATCAGGCGCGGTAGAAAGAAGGCAAAATAGGTAAGACTTAGACTAGTTATAACTCTGTAGACTATTATTCTCCAGATGTGACCGTTCATCAGACTAGTTATTCTCCAGATATAACTGCTCCAAACGTAGCTATTCTAGATGTGGCTGTTAGATATAGCGTTCTTGCTCTCCAGACATAACTGTTCTCCAGACGTGGCTGTTCTCCAGACGTGGTGTCCTATTTGGCGCTGCCAAGAGGATCGATTATTTTGGGCCAATTGGGCATCCAATAATTCTCCAGACATAGCTATTCTCTAGACATAGTGTCCTATTTGGCGCTGCCAAGAGGACCGATCATTTTAGGCCAATTGGGCATCCGATCTCTAGACGTGGCTATTCTCAAGACATGGCTGTTCTCTAGATATAGTGTCCTATTTAGCGCTGCTAAGAGGACCGATCATTTTGGGCCAATTGGGTATCTGATCTCCAGACATAGCTATTCTTAAGACGTAACTGTTCTCTAGATGTGGTGTCCTATTTGGCACTGCCAAGAGGACCGTCATTTTAGGCCAATTAGACATCCAATCTCTGGACGTGGCTGTTCTCTAGACATGGTTTCCTATTTGGCGCTGCCAAGAGGACCAGTTATTTTAGGCCAATTAGGCATCTAATAATTCTCTAGACGTGGCTGTTCTTTAAACGTGACTAGGATCCCCTAACTACAGTTAGCTAAAAATAGAGGGTCCCAGAATTAGGTTCTAAGGATAATATTTAAAGCGCAGCTAAAAACTTATGCCAGTTGTTCTCCTATAGCAAATATTATCGAATAGGCCATATAGACATGTAGGGGGCATAATTCCTTAAGTATAAATAAAGATTTACAGCGGAAAGGAGGATTAAGTATAGAGGTACTGCTAGTGTTAATCTCAAAGTGCTGCATTTCGTATGTGAAAAGGACGAGGCAAATATAATAAGACTTAAGAACTTCTTCTAGAAGAATGGTTATAATTGCCTAGATATTTAAAATTATCTTCCTGCCGTTATTAATTAGGAGCAGCTTGACGCTACTATTTAACTTTTAGAAACTTCCGCTAAGGCGCTAATAGGTTATCTATATAATAATTATACGGAGCTAAGCTTTCCTCCCAATTTCTGTTTGGAGTGTTTATATGGCCTACACCAGGTTTAAGTAGCTGCTGAGTTCCTTCCTCTAGGAGATAAGCACTGGATTGTGGATCTATATCTCACAGGTAGAAAATTCCCGTTTTATATACGCAGTAGGCTCTAACTCTAATTATATCTAGATATTAACCACAAACTAAAGACAACTATAATTAAAGAGTACTCTTATGAGAAGAAGCCTGATAATGGTAAAATCTACTATAAAATTCGCCAGTACCAATTGTTAGGGAATGCGTACTTTAAGAAACAATAGTGGGCTCATTTAGCCGCTATATTTAACTGGAAAAAGCAGAATCTAAAGCGTATATTAAATCGCCTAGAATATAGAGTGGTATTTAACTTGCAACTAGATGTTCCTAGGCTTAGAGGAGGTATAAGACTAGGTACTATATATATATAGTTTAATATAGGATGCGATAAGGTAAGGATTTATATCTAGGCGCTGTAAATTGCTGACAATATTCAAATAGCCAATTCTCTATTATCTTAATTATATTAGGTATGTCTAGTTAAAGATCTTTAGTAGTAATAGACAGGCAATGCAGAAGGTAGATAGAGCTACTATAATAGTATTAGAGCTCACTGCTCCTAGAGCGTACAGCGCGGATACCAGAGCTTTGTATGGCTAGTTATAGCGCGGCCAGATTTTTAGTAATTTTAACGAGCAAGATTGTGAAGTTATATAAAGTAAAGTGCTCTCTATCTCTACTAACCGCTTAATCCCTTCTTTCTTTAGTTTTTTTAAGGATCTTAATTACCTATAAGGCCTAGCTAACTGCGTGAAACGACTAATACTGCTGTTAGGTGAGGACTTCTTATCCCATACCCTATAGCAAATGTTCTCTAATGTAAACCAGCAAACCAATCAATATATAATCCAAGAGTCCAAATCTAGGTTCGTATTTAGGCTGGGAAGTTAAGTAGATTAAGTAGACCTCAGATGCTAACAGATATAGATAAGTGCTATACGCGATCACCTTAAGATCCCAGCGCAGCATAAAAAGGCAAGGAATAATTTATTAGCGAAGCCAACTAATAATCTAAGCGAGACTGCCCTATATGAGTTTACCACTCTTACCTACTAATTAGGATTTGAGTCCAACCAGATTTATAGTTTAATTTAGCGGTTTGCTAATAGGGAGATTGCCTATATAGCTCTACAGAAAGCCAGGAAACTAGGCCGCTGGTAATACAATCCTGTCGCCTTTAAGGGCTTTATAGAGCGAATGGTGGATTTCTTTTCTACCACTTAAGAGATATTAGAGGAGAAAACGAGAGCTATAGTTAATATTAATTATTCTAATAGGTTACTAAAGAGATGCGGGATTCTAAAAATTTATAATTATAAATAAGACAAGCTTTTACTATTTCTAGATAAGCTATACACTAATAGGGTACAATCCGATAAGATAACGTCATTCTTTATTTAAAGATCCGTATACCTTACCTTTTTTAAAAAGCCGAACCGTATTAATGTTAATAGTGGCACAACTTATAGGCAAGCATAGATCCCCAAATAGGTAATACTTAAGCGAGAGAGGCTTAATCGGGAGAGGCAGCAGCAGGCTGAATAAAAGAGGCTTAAATAAGAGAGGCTTAAGTAGGAGAGGCTTAAGCAGGAGAGGCTTAAATAGGAAAGGCTTAAATAAGAGAGGCTTAAACAAGAGAGGCTTAAACAAGAGAGGCTTAAATAAGAGAGGCTTAAACAAGAGAGGCTTAAACAAGAGAGGCTTAAACAAGAGAGGCTAAAACAAGAGAGGCTCAAACAAGAGAGGCTTAAATAAGAGAGGCTTAAATAAGAGAGGCTCAAATAAGAGAGGCTCGAATAAGAGAGGCTTAAGCAGGAGAGGCTTAAATAGAAGAGGCTTAAGCAGGAGAGGCTCAAACAGGAGAGGCTTAAGTAGAAAAGGTTTAAATAGGAGAGGCTTAAGCAGGAGAGGTTTAAATAGAAAAGGCTTAAACAGGAGAGGTTTGAATAGGAGAGGCTTAAGTAGAAGAGGTTTAAATAGGAAAGGCTTAAGCAGGAGAGGCTTAAGTAGGAGAGGCTTAAGCAGGAGAGGCTTAAGTAGGAAAGGCTTAAGTAAAAAAGGCTTAAGCAGGAGAGGCTTAAGCAGAAGAGACTTAAGTAGGAGAGGCTTAAATAAGAAAGGCTTAAGCAGGAAAGGCTTAAGCAGGAGAGGCTTAAGCAGGAGAGACTTAAGCAGAAGAGACTTAAGCAATAGAGGCTTAAATAAGAGAGGCTTAAATAAGAAAGGCTTAAGCAGGAAAGGCTTAAGCAGGAGAGGCTAAAACAAGAGAGGATAGAGCAAGAGAGGCTTAAAGAGGAGAGGTAGTAGCAGGCTAAACAAGAGAGGCTTACGTTTAAGCAAGAAAGGCAGATATAGGAGATATAAGCAAGGAAAGAAGAAAAGACTATAAGGGAGGATTAGAAGAGATTGGCAAGAGGACAAAAGCCTTTATTAATAGCAGAGCAGGACTAAAGATAAATTACCCAGATTAACCTAGACAAACTTATAGAACTAATAGGCCAAGAACTAGTAGAAGAAGATTAGGTATTAAAGACTATACCCTAAAACAACTATCAAATATGGCAAGACTAAATAGAAGTTAATAAAAACACCTATATTGCGTAGGATAATACAGATTCTATAGCAATAGATACTGCTAACTTAACTTCTGCTTTCAACTAGAGGACAAAGACCTAGAAAATCCGAATAGACTTTAAGATTATAGAACGTGGTACTTGGAGTTTAGTATATAGCCTCCTAATTAATCCCTCTAAGCCATTAAAGGTAAGGCAAGTAATAATAGAGTATATAAAAAAGAGAGAAAGGATAAAGATATATAATATAAATAAACGTATGCTAAGCCCTTAAATATGTTTTAAGGATGTTATTACTAATAGGATAAACACTATACTTTTAATTCCGGAATTAAAGAGGGACACTATTTTTCCTAATTAAGTACTAAATATAATATATTTTAGGGGTGAATATCTAGATAATAAACATTAAACATAGCTATACGATTAGAGATTAAATATAGTAGTTATAAGTAAACTAAGGTTTGCAAGACGTATATACTGTAAGACCTCTAAAACACAATAGTTCTCCCACTATTTAGCCTCTTAAGTAGTTTATAGATTCCAAATTTCCATATACTCATTTACGCCTTTATATAGGGTGTAGATAATTTGCTATTTCCCTTACCCATAATAAATACAAATTTAACAGTATAGCAAAACTTAAGGGAGAGCTATTTTCGTTGCAGCCTATACTTACACTAACTATGCTAAGATCGACGCGGGTGGTACATATAATGCTTAAGTGTTTAGTATATAACCCTTTTGCGGTAGAATATTGCTCCTATTCCACTAGCACAAAATCCCAGAAAAATGCTCCTGCTTAAGCATTAGGTTTAGATAGTACTACAAGACTAGGATAGTACACTAAAGCTCCTAGAATATAGTTCTAGAGTTAAGGAGTTATTAAATTATTATACACTAGTATATTTACTTACGTACTAGTAAGGGTAGTAAAGCAAAGAGAACTATATTTTACTTTTCCTGCTCCTTCCCTAAATTCTAGGACATTACGCTTTTTCCAAGTATCTAGAGTCCATGTGGGTTTTAAAAGGTGATACTTATAACTTTCTAAGCGCAGAAGTATAGATAGGGTGTTGTTAAATCTATAGTATAACGTAAGTACCCACAGTATAAATATGTATAAATCCTTACCTGCTATAGGCCTCCCTATAGCTAATAAAGCACTAAATCTGACCTCGCTAATAAATCTATTAATTTCTGGGCCTTGTAATACTACATCAGCTTCTGCTAGGAGTTTCTATACAACTATAAAGTCCTAAAATATAGAACTAAGAAAAATATCTAAATCATTATAGTATTTCCTAGCTATATCTCCCTTATTCCTTCCTAATTTGTCCTAAGCGCCAATATCTAGAGCATAAGTGTGTTTAATTATATTGGACTATATTTCTCCTATGCTTATTATACTTCTAAAAGAACATATTAGCTCTCTAAAATATCTGTCAGCTATAGTAGTAATTTATAGTCAAATATAAGAAATTAATAGTAGCTATTATAGGGAAAGCTTAAACCTTATTAATAAGTAAAAGGGGGTGAATAAGGATAGTTAATAAGATAGTAAAGGCGGCGAGGGAGTAGGTATAGCCTTAGAAATTAGTTTACCACTAAAAGGCTAAGTATTAAATTTAATAAGGCGGGAATATGGTATACCTAACATTTACTAAGCCACTGCTAAGAATATATATAGCTTGTTAACCACTATTGCTTAAGACTCTTATAAGGTGCCCTAAAATGGGTACCCTCTACTGTAAATAAGCTCGTTTCCTTTAGTTATCTAAGTCCGGATATAGCTAAAGTTTATTTATGGATATGAAGGGACTGGAATTGGGCCCCTTATAAATTACAATTATAAAAAGGCCCTCTATAGTACTAAGTACGGCTTATTAAGTTAAACTAGCTCTGCTACCATATAATATCCATAATAAGTGTGCTAGTTAGCGTTCCCTCCGCCACCTAATATACTTGACCTTAACCTATTTCTAGAAACCCTAAAGCCTTAAATCAAGATAAGAAATATATACTTTATAAAGCACCTACCATGTAAACACCCTATATGGTAATATCTGTCTAGGTGAATAAAGCTTCTACTTAGTATAATGCCCTTGCTGCAATTTTTTCCTGGCTTATCCTTATAGGATATATTATGTTCCCTAGCACATTTACCTCTCTTTAAAATTCTAATAGTCTTAATAATAGTAAAAAAGGGAAATTTGTCTAATATACTGTTAAGAATATGCCGCTTCTACCTATAGCAGGCGTTTGCTGTATTGTTAGAACAGTTGGCATATGCTAGTTGTAGTGGAAGTGGTGGAAGAATTATATATGGCTGATTGCTTGGATATGCTTATAAGTCATTTATAGCTATATAGAGAATATGTGTTAACTTATTAGATAAAGGCCCGGTCTGCTTAATTCGTTTACCAGCTTATTTACAACGCTTATTAGTATCTATACTGCGCAAAGTAGACACTGGTCCGTAACGGCTAAATTTACAATTAGAATAATCGGATCGTATATAGCTCTATCAGCGCTGACTCTGGTATGGAACCTAAGGAAGCTAGATAGAATTAAGACGCATTATAATAGAGAAGTAGCCAAGCATAGTAAATTGTAGAGCAGTTTAATAGAAAATTATATTAATAATATCTGTCCCCGTGTAACGTAAAACCTACTGTGCCGTAAAAAATAAGGGGTACTTTAACTTTAAGCGACTATAACTCTGCGCACACATCGAGCTCTACTAGAATTATGTATAAATCGTATACTATAGCTACTTTTAAATATTTAGGACCCTTCTAACCTATAAATTATATTAGTATCATCGCCTTCTTACCTAATTTGCTTAGAGCCTTCTTTTATAGCAAAACAATGTCCCTTCGCCATAGCACTACTATTAAGCTCTTACTATTTACAATATATATATAAGGGTTGTATTTAAGCCTTAGAGCCTTATTATGATGTAGGAAGTTATTATTAGCTTTATACATACTGTCGCGCGTAAATTTATGCAAGGTCGCTACCCTAGTTGGTACTTTTAATTAAAGCAATTATTAGTTCTGGCTAGTACGAGACTACCCTATATGTCCTACATAATCATCGCTGTATAAAGGTAGCAGTTAAAAGTTCCTAGCCCCCCTGCGCTATAAATGCGCCACTAATAAGCCACAAAACTGCTTTCTTGGCGTTCCGGATTAGGAAGGGCTATAATGGACCTTAATAACTTCTTGCATCTTAGCAGACGTACGGTTAGTTGGGCGATTTGGTCGAGGTGCATCTCTAAGGTAGATATTAAGAATTGTGTAGCTTTTAGCTACGATTTCGCGCTTTTTAGATAACTAATTTAATGTAGGAGACGCTCATTCTAGTAGCGGCTTAAATGTTGGCATTTATGCTGCTATAAATCTTTATAGTAGGGGCCTAAGACCTTATATAGATATTATATAAATTACCTATTATAAACAGTAAGATATAATAAGGATTTAATGTATTTTAAAAGCTTATAAAGTATAGTATTAAGGGAAGAGTTATACCCTATGGTATGCGCCAAGCATTACTTACGCCATACTAAGCCACTAAAGGCTAGCGCACGCCACTATGATAGGGGAAGGGGCTAGGAACTTTTAACCGCTGCCTCTTACCTTAGCGAGCTTAGACGTGATTTTTTAACTAGTGTTGGAATAACCTACGCCGTCTTCCAAATTGCAAAATCACGTCTGAGAACGTTTAGCGAGATTTGTTAAAACCGTAAGTAAAATCCATAAAATGGATATTACGGATATCAAGTTTATTCATTTATATAACGCGTTATTATTACTACACATAGTTACTTTTTTTTTATGACTTAGGGCTTCTAAATAGTATAAATTTTATTATACGGCTATCTCTCGGTCCTAATATTAATTTTGTTAAAGTTAAAAAACGCGTTATTAAAAGCGTAAGTATATATTATATCTTATTAAATAGTCTACTAATATAGATAAAACTATACATATATATATATATCTGCTACTTAAAGCTATTGCAATACTTAGTAGGTGTTATAATTGGGTCCTTCCTTAAAAATATCCTCCCTTAGCCTAGAGTGCCTCTGCTACTACTAGGGGGAAGCTTTAGGCAGAGCCTTATATAGAGCCTTAGTAGAGCTTTGTATAGAGCTTTGTACAAAGCTTCGTGTAGACCTTCGTGCAGACCTTTATGCAGACCTTTGTGCAGACCTTCATGCAGACTTTTATGCAGACCTTCATGCAGACCTTTATACAGGCCTTCGTATAGACCTTTATACAGAGCTACGTGTAGGCGTACAGACGTGTAGATATGCATATGTGCAGACGTGCAGACGTGCAGACGTGCAGACGTTTGTAGAGACGATTGTATAGGCGTTTGTACAGGCGTTTGTACGAGCGATTGTAGAACCTTCCTAGTATCTTAGTGCTGCGTGTTAGTAGAGCTTTGGAGCTCTATATAGGGCTTCAAGTAGAGCTTCGGGCAGAGCGCAGAGCAGAGCGCAGAGCAGAGCTTCAAGTAGAGCCTCAAGCAGAGCGCAGAGCAGAGCTTTGTGCAGAGCGCAGAGCAGAGCTTCGTGCAGAGCGCTAAGCAGAGCTTTATATAGAGCGCAGAGTAGAGCTTCGTGCAGAGCGTAGAGTAGAGCTTCGTATAGAGCGTAGAGCAGAGCGTAGAGCGGAGCTTCGAGTGGAGCTTCGTGCGGAGCTTCGTGCAGAGCTTTTGCAGAGCTTTGGTAGAGCTTCGTGCAGAGCTCTATACAGGTCTCCCCCTAAGCTTCGTTTCGCAGAGCTCTCACAAAGCTCCATAGCTCTACGCAGAGGGCTGGCGGCGTGGGCGTAAGCGTTCAGCGTTAGTGTTTACTGCGCGGCTCGGCAGTGCAAAGGTAGAATTAGGGCCTCTACCGCGATGAATTCCTCTTAACGTCGCGCGCGTATAAGGAGCTGAAGATCTCATAGCTTTATAGAGTAGGCTTTTCTCTATAATTTAGCGTAATTTTTATGTTAACAGGTCTTGTGGGAGGGTAGATCAATTTTGTTAAAGTTAATGAGGTCTTCTTATATAAATAATATTTAAGTTTTCTATAAATCTCGCCAAAGGGCCTCAGACTAAGAAAACAATTACCGTCCTAAATTAGCTTAGCGGACGGTGCGGATATTCCTATATCTATAATTAAATTTCTTAGTCTGAGCTTCTAAGGTAACGCTGCCTCCGTATAATTTATATATGTTATTAAGTAAGCCAAGCTTGTAGCTGGCAGGCTTATGGCTGTGTGGAGACTTAGTAAGCGGGCCGATCTCAGCCCCGCAGCCTTGTGATCTAAATTAACCTTAACCATGCCTCTAGTCAACCAACTTAACTCTCTAAAAACAGCTACAGAATTCGCCACCTTACAAGGGTGTGGCCGGAACGGCTCGGCCGTCCTCCCTGCTAGCACGATCAAGGTGTTCGTCTGCTTCCCGCGAGACAAGCGTGGCAAATCCTCATAGGTAAGCCATCTTGTCATCGGCTGAGATAGTTCTCGAAGATTTGACGTGGCAAATAGTTGACTATATATACAAGCTCATCCCCAGACCCCTCTATAAAATAGAGATATAAAAGAAATAGAGAGTATAAATTAGATCATCAATGTCCCTCTACGAAGATGCCCTAAGTCCCTAAGATTCGTTAAGCTCAAAGTTGCATATCCATATCTTTCCCGATCCGACACCGATGCCGATCATGTTTCCAGACATAGCTGAACATAACGGCCGGTACTCTAAGGGTAGCTACACTAGCTTCTATAACTTGTATATTATCCACGCTCTATCTGAACTTAAGGCCACGCGTTAATACTGAAGATGCTAAGGCTCTGTAGTAGTCGTCGTTGGTTCTGAAAGTAAGGATGTATTAATAATAATAGCACCAATTTCGGTGTGAAGACATGAGCCAGTGACATTAAATGATATGTTTAAAAGTGCAAGGGCAGTATTAAGAGTCTGCAGGCACTCGCCGCTGCGCGCGTCCTAGATCTTGACTGTGTTGTCGACCGACGCCGACGCCAGCCACGTCGAGTCGTGGGAGAAGGCCACCGAGTAGACGCGACCGCCGTGGCCCTCGAGCGTCTGCAGGCACTCGCCGCTGCGCGCGTCCCAGATCTTGACCGTGCCGTCGTACGACGCCGACGCCAGCCACATCGAGTCGTGGGAGAAGGCCACCGAGTTGACGTCATCGCCGTGGCCCTCGAGCGTCTGCAGGCACTCGCCGCTGCGCGCGTCCCATATCTTGACCGTGCCGTCGTCCGACGCCGACGCCAGCCACGTCGAGTCGTGGGAGAAGGCCACCGAGTAGACGCGACCGCCGTGGCCCTCGAGCGTCTGCAGGCAGCTATTCCATTTATCTTGCATAGCTGGCTTGATTATTATCCCCTTCGGCTCCTCCTCTTTAAAAAGACCTCGTATTAGGCTGCGGGCTGGGCTGAACACAAGTGCGGACGCATATGCTTGGAGAGGACTGTTCTCTATTGCCCACTTGTGATACATAATAAATCGACATGCATCTTGAACTAGCTGGCTTAATGCAGATGTAGCTGCTACTCCCTAGGTTATATTAGCATGCATTATACATAGAGAGCAGCGCTTATTGAGGGATTACATGGATTAAAGCCTCCAGTTTCGCCATTGAAACTACTTCCTTCAACATGCTCTTGCAAAGGCTAAGAGTCTCAAGCCAGTAAAGGTATTTCTTTCTTAGAAAGCTGTTAATAGCGCCTCCATCCTGCAGGTCACCCTTATAATTTATAGAAGAGCTAGGTTTCCAGTCGCAAAGGTGATCGATCCAGTAGATACATAAGTAGCGTAACGCCGCTAATGGATCTGGGTCCGGCTGTTTAACCTGCTCGATGGGATACCCTAACGCATGTAAGCCGTAGATGTCTCGTCGTAGCGTCTTAGTCATTGCCAGGAGCGATCTTGAGAAGGCTATGTAGTGGGCCTCTTCCCTTCCAGAAGGAAACATTACATTGTTTACCTCTGTAAGTAAAAAGTCCTTCGCAGACTAATGCACAAAATAGATAGTATTATCTCGCATGGTAAGAAACGAGCCATACAGGCTAATAATCTCCCGTAATAATTCTAAGTCGTCAGTCATGTCCTCGAGCGCCTCAACAAGAGTAGTTAGCTCTTTTAGGGTGATGGGTTGGTATACAATCGCGATCGACGCTAGCACGCGCTTGCAGAGATCAGCGTCATCCGAGTTGCTTATATGCTCCATCATTCGCTCGTAAAGAGCGTTAAGCCCAGGTGGAAACGCCTTCAGTTTTGCGTGTACGTTCCATCGTGAGATCCTCTCAAGATTTTAACAGACCAAAGCTACCCAGAGGAAAGTGTCATTCGCACTTAAGTAAAGATAATCCAGTACGGCGTCTTGTGTTTTGTTGTTATATTTCTTTTGCTGAGCTAGCTGGCGCACCTTATGCCGGATGAATACGCTAACAGCGGTGGAAATAGACTCCGCATTTAGCTCAAGGCTTAATCTTACCTTCTGTCCGGCCCTCTCTAGCTGTTCCTCGATATTCGGCCAGTTGCGACTGGAGACGATCCACTTAACACCAGAAGATATAGATGACTGCTGGACGATGAAGTCTAAGAGCTTAGGCAAGTCTACGACGCATTTATCCAGCGCGTCTATAATTAAGTACGTGTTGTTTAGCCTCGGGTCTTGCAGGATGGCTGTGAAGATCTTGGACAAGGCAACCCAGGCGTTCGCATCCTCGAAGAGGGCTTTACCTGCGTAATCGTGCTTCTTCCGTATGTGTGAGATAAACAAAGGCTGCTGATCGACAAGCAAGTACACCAGACCTCGTAACACCGCCGTGGCGTTGTTAATGCGCGAGTCGGTGGCTTGGCAGAAGAAGTAAGACAGAAGACCTATCGTAGCCGTCGACCTCTCCAACTCATTAACAATGCCGCAAAGCAGCATGGTCTTCCCTTTGCCAGGGTCGCCCTTAATCCACAGCAGTCGGCTTTACTGGTCATCTCGCCATTATTAGAACTCGGAATTTTTGAGGATCCAGTGATATGAGTCCTCTAATAGGCCGCCCTTGGTTTCCTGAATACGCTTCTTATCATTACGGGGATCTGTAAGGCGTAAGTGTTGGATACATTCCTTGTCCTCTTTATCCATTTGGACTAAGGCCTATTGCTGCACGATACTCTTCCAAGGCTTATCGATTTCCTCCCGCAGTCGTTTAAACGCGTTTTCTTCCCCTTCGCCGTAAATAAGCGACATATAGATGTCGAATATGCCTAGTAGTGAGTATGCCTTGTCCTCTTTGCGCGTAGTCTGGCGGCTTTTCGCCCATAATAATCGCTCTTCGACGCCAAATTCACATAGAGGGGTTCCTTGAAGGGCTAGAGTAGCGATACCCGTAATCTCGTGAATCTGTTGCTCTAGAGCTGTCCTGTCACCTAGTTGCTTGCCTTCTTGAGAGAAGAATTCGACCGAACGCGGAGCGAGAAGCTCTTGAAGGGTCTAACCCCGCGTAAACCATCTGCTTTCCCGAAAAGCTGGCTCCCAAGTATATTCGAAGCATTTGTCGTTTGCTCTCTGCTTAGTTATCAAAACATCCGATAGATAAACGTAGCATTTAGCTGCCTTCTAGTACCAGCGAAACATAGAGTTGATAGCCTCTTGAAGTTCGACGTGGTTTAATTTGTTAATGCAGCAGGTGTCCACCCAAAAGTGTTGTAAGCTATCGCGTTCAGCCTGTTGTCCGCAGAACCGGATCTTGTCATAGCCGGTCTTGCTCTTTCCCGTGCCATCTATCAGATCTTTAAAGGTGACCTCTTCGCCCTCCTTCTAAGTATGCGAAAGGATCGCATAGGGAGGGATTGTGTCGTCGTCCACTAAGTCCTTAGTGAGGCTGAACTCGCCAGTATTGCTGCATAGCAGAAGACGCATTGCTTTGCGGGGGGCTTTAACGGGTGCATGCGCTGGGAATAGAATATCGGAGGCTTAAAGGTGGCAGTCTAGGTAAAGAGACGAGTACGGCAACTCGCTCATCTGCTCAGAATATCGGTCCTGGTTATCGAGGTTAGCGAGTATACGGGAAATTAGGGACGCTGAGCTATACCAAAGAATCACATCTAAAGTGAGACAGTTTAAGGGTGTCGGTTTTGTGAGGATGGTAGTTTGTTATCTCAGTAAGCAACTCAGTCGGCAAGGGCAGAACTTAAGGCGCACTCACTAATACTAAAGTATTACTAGTCTCCATCCTAAAAAACGCCACTTTCTTTTAGCCAATCAGCTATCTACCGACCT